>Ga0315913_1001585_pt1 | contig 25352 bp, 14 predicted proteins | sample MpolsnodulesMG_FD_207736 | JGI IMG/M metagenome (GOLD analysis project Ga0315913, IMG submission 207736) | Medicago polymorpha root nodule microbial communities from Los Angeles, California, United States - small nodules | ecosystem: Host-associated > Plants > Roots > Nodule | place: USA...
ATTATTTTTATTTTTAGCGAATTTAGATTTGTATTGTATTGTATCAATGTAGTCAATTTTGAATGAATGAATATCGTTTATTTTTGTAAAAAAAAAAAACAAAAACCTAATTGAAAGAGAATGGAGAATCCAGGTGTGGTAATCTGACACACTCGTTTACCTTTACAGATCAATTCAATTTAAAAACATAAATTCAATGACAATAGTAACATATCAAATTCATGATACATGGATACACAACCAATTTCTTGGTTTTGATGAACTTGAATTTAATGAAATTGAAAACCATTTAAATGAATTGTATTTGTGTTGTCAATTCTTGGAGTGCAGAAATTGAGATTGGTGAAGAGGAGGCATGCTTCCTTCAATGCTTTATACAACAATAAATGAAGAACACACCAAAGTTGAATTAGCCGTATATTCTCTCTATAAATAGTCATTGAAGAGAGACACCATAACGTAATCAATCAATCATCTTCATAAACACACACTCACTAAAACACTTGAGTTGCATTTTCTCTATCAAAATTTTCAAATCATGGCTACCTCAATGCTTGTCAAGGTTACTTGTTTGTCTGTGATATGCTTGGTTTTGGCCATTCCATTAGCCAATGCTGCCATTTCTTGTAAAGACCTGCTAGAAACTTTATATCCATGCGTTGAGTTTATTACGAGCTCCGGTATCTCTGATCCCTCTTCACCATGCTGCGATGGGATTAAGCGTATACATGACGAAGCTACAACTACCATTGATCGTCAAAATGTTTGCATGTGCCTCAAACCTGTTGTGCCCATCTTACCTGGACTCAATCCTGATAACTTTGATACCCTCCCTGATAAGTGTGGTGTCAACTTACCCTTCTCGATTAGTCCTCGTATGGACTGTAACATGTACATATCTCTCGCTAGCAACCCTCTTTTTTCAATTTCATATAAATATCTATCTATATATATCTATATATATCCTTTAGGTATCAATTTTATTAAATAAAACCCATAAATTAATTTTCAAAAAAGCACATGAAAATAAATTGCATTCTATAACGTCTTATAGGTAGCCCATCAAATACTGCTAATCTATCAGGTTTTTATACATTTACAATCTGTTAGGGATCAAACATTTTATTAGTTGTAATGTATTGACAGCCTAAAACATTACACTCACAGTTATCAAACTTAAATTCGTAATAAGTAATTGATATGCAAAAGAAACTAATGTCATATTCACTTTGCTCGTTGCAGGATAAACTAGCAGAGCTTGCACTTGATGAAAGAATAAATATTTGGTTTGTGGTTATAACCAAAACAGAATAAAGGAGATGAGACTTAATTTCTCCAACTGTAACAAAATTCCAACTAGGGATCTCTCTACTATGTATTTCGATCATAATAATTAAAATAAAGGACATTTGGATCCACTATTATCTCTCTTGATTCTTAGTATGGCAATTACATTTTACACTAACATGCTCTATATCTAAGGCTAAATCCGTAGGCAAAATCTGTCACCATAGGATATAGTGATGGATAAATCTGTATAGGCATTTAGTTCTATATCTGCGGTAAAATGACATTTACCTACGACTTTTGTTGTCACCAAATGTCAATTAAATGGAATATTCAGCGGATAATATCAAATTAATATATGTATTTTCTTAATATATCAATGCTAAATTGAAAATAAATTTTGATAAATAGAAAAGAGTTCAAATAAAATTTACATGGGAGTAACACATATACTATTGATTGTCCTTGTGAGCTTACCTCAGTTGACAGGGATAATACATATAATATATGCAAGGTCTGAGGTTCAAATCTCGACCACCACCAGAAAAACACACACTATTGATTATAACCAGGGCGGACGCATACCTATGTGATGCATGATGTTAATGTTTGGAGTAATAACTGTTGTAAAGAAAATAATAATAATCCAAAAGCATCGCCTATATATACATGGCCAACTTTGTAAAATTGAAGAATCGACTCTCATAGTAAAAATAGGTTTCGAATAAAATAAACATAATTTTTTTTTAAAAGAGCAATCTTCTATTTAAATTGAAAATAGCATCCATAAACACAAAAAAAAAAAAAGGATCCATATTCTAATCAATAATATAAAAATAAAACTTCAAGCGAATATATTAAGAGCAAATGGCCACTTTAGTCTCTGACTCTGCACCTCCCTGTCACATAGGTCCCTGACTCAGAATTAAATACAAATAAGTCTCAGACTCTGCACTTCGGTTATCACTTTAGTCTCTGTTGTTAAATAATTCTGTTAAGTGTGTCACATGGACTAAAGTGAAAGTAGAAAATGGTCACTTTAGTCCCTGAATCAAAAATCAATATCTCCAATTTGAATCTTAAATCCTTAAATGTCATCCCTAAATCCTTAAAAAAAAAAAAACACTAATATGTGACTTTTTTCTCTTGTAAAAAAAATGTGACCTTTTTTAAACATTGTAGACTTTTTTTCTTCTTCAGATGCATTGAATATTGTATGTTCTATAAATTGTATTGAAAGTTTTATGTATTTTTTTTTATGCTTAACGGTAAAATTTTGTCCAAAGTATTAAACAACCAATTGTGGCACAAAAAGAAATTATGTTGATATTATTAATCTCTATTTTTTAATTTTAAATAAAATAATGCTATATTTTGAAAAAAAAAATGTTATATTAATATTGTCAAATAAGATAATAAATTATGGATTTGAGATTTTCAATTCAAGGGATTTGAGATTCAAGTTGTGATATTGATTTTTGGTTCAGGGACTAAAATGACAATTTTCAACTTTCACTTTAGTCCTTGTGACACTTAACATAATTATTTAACATAAGAGACTAAAGTGACAACGGAAGTGCAGAGTCAGTGACTTCTTTATAATTAGTCTTGAGTCATGAACCTATATGACAGGGAGGTGCAGAGTCAAAAAATAAAGTGACCCAATATTTTTACCTTCTAACTACTAAAGACAACTTAACAAATTGGAGGCCGTGGTCAAATACTACTATACATACCATTATTTCGACCAAAAAACACATAAATTTCTATAGCCTAGTGTAAATGTGTGTTGAATATCAACATTATGTCCCAGATACGATTCCCATTGAGTTTTTTTTTTTAAATTAATATTTAACCGAGAAATAATTATGAAGAAAAAAAAAAACAAGATCTGGAAGTTGAACTAGAGACATTCTGAAGGCAACCACACTAAGGATGGCAATTGGACCAGATACGATGGGCACCTACAAAAAATACCTGCAATGGGTATGCTAAAATTCCGCTTTCATGGATATGCGTTTGGGTCCGGGTAATTACCCACAAATTTAAGTGGGTATGAGTGCGGGTAAGGGAGCTACTATACTACCCAGCCCCGCAATCCACACATATATATTTATATAATATAATAAATACTTTATTTATTTTTGGTGCATAATTACTTAAATCATACTACATGTCATTGGGATACTAAAACATACTACATCCGTCTCTAAATACAAGACCATTAAAACTAAAACATGAGAATTAAAAAAGTTGATTGTTGAATTAATTTTGCTCACAATTGCTATTGTTTTGCATATTTACCCTTTATGAGAGATAATTAGTTAATGTTTTCATGGAGTAGTTAGTGCAATTAATGTGTCTATTTTGTAAGTTAATATTATCAAATTGTCATTTCTTTGTATGCGTATTAAATTTAACTCATCATATTTGAAGACAAGTTAATATTATTAATTAGAAGTATGTTTAGGAAGAAATAATAAATGTATCTAGTAATTTGAAAATGAGTCTATGTTTAGGGACAAATTTTCAGTCAAATGGGTGATTTGTATGAATGCATATCCTCTCCGTTTTCTTAGAAAATTGATATCTCAATATCATTACATATAAGCTTGATACATGGCACATTAAAAAAGCAACGGCTGAGTTTTGTTTCAATTTGATTATTTAAACTCTTCCTTATGCATCGATTGATCTAGGCAACTTTTCAGTTTAATTCAAATTTCAGGTTAATGCGGCGGGTGAGTTTGATTGTTGTGGATTTTTGTCATGTGAAGAAGTTAAACGACGAAGTGGTTTCTATTCTTGTTCTAATTTTCTATTTTTTTTAAAATTAAAATGATTTTTTTTTAAAAAATAAATCTTAACCATTGGTTTTTAAATGTGTCACGTGTCAAGCGTATTTGCAATGAAATTGAGATCTCCATTGTCCAACGAAATGGAGAGGATATGCATTCGATGGGGATGGAAAGAGTAGTTATTACATATTGCACAAAAATATTTAAGATAAATACATGTATTGTGATAAAGTAATTAATGCACATTCAAATTTGAAAATTGTTTTATAAAAAAGATAAAAAAAAAAAAACTTAAAAGGTCTTTTAATTGAAGATGGAGGTAGTAATAAACCTAACTAAAAGAGAGTGGAGAGTCCATGTGTGGTGAATCTGACACACTCGTTTAATATTTCTTCACCGATCAATTGAATTTGAAAACCTAAATTCAATGACAATAGTAACATATCAAATTTACGATATATTGATATACAAAACCAATTTCATGGTTTTGATGAACTTGTAAACCCTTTTTAATGAAATTGAAAACCATTCAAATTAATTGATCTTGTGTGGTCAATTCTCGGAGTGCAGAAATTGAGATTGGTGAAAAAGACCCATGATTCCTTCTATTCTTTGGTTGGAATAGATGCCTGGTTTATGACCAAAATATTGTTAAAAGTTACTTCCTTTGTCTCATAATAAGTATTATATTTGAATTTAATGAAAATTTTATTAAAAAATATTAATAATGTTGATTTTAATTTTAAAATGTGCATCAATTACTAAAATACCTTTAAAGATGGTTATTCTAAAAAAAAGGCTAATTTAATTTATTTTGGTGATTCTTAGAAACCAAATTTGATTTTTTATTTCACTTTCAATGACTAAACATGTTTCTTTATTCCATGGTTATCAATCAATTAAATGGAATCTGCAAGTAGTTAATGAGTTTGGCGTTAAAAACAAATTAGTCGGAAATTAATAATACCTTACTTAATTGATGCATAATGCAGAGTGTTGTAAATTCTAATGTACACACCGATTGTAAATTCTTAATTGGTGGTAAAAATCTACTCACACAATAAATGTAGAACGTTGGGCCACTCTATAAATAGTCATGAAAGAGAGACGCATAGTTCATCTCCATAAACACACACACACTCACTAACACACTTGAATAGCATTTCCTCTATCAAAATTTCCAAATCATGGCTAGTTCAATGCTTTACAAGGTTACTTGGTTGGCTATGATATGCTTGGTGTTGGGCATTCCATTAGCCAATGCTACCCCTTCATGTCCTGCAGTGTCACTAACTTTAACACCATGCCTTCCGCACGTATCAAACCCAGGTCCATCTCCCCCTGAAATATGTTGCAATAGGGTTAAGACTTTAAATGGCCAAGCCAAAACTACGCAAGATCGTCGACATGTTTGCGGTTGCCTCAAATCCCTTATGGGCGGCATACCCGGACTCAATCTTCCCGCCTTTGCTTCCGTTCCTAGAGACTGCGGTGTTGATATAGGCTATATTATTAGTCCTAACATGGACTGCAGCAAGTACATCTCTCGATGAGGGATCAAATTACACCAAAGTAATGTTACATCAATGTTACACCGTTCAATATCGTTTTACTCGATTCATATCTTTTAAATTTAACCGGTAGATTATAAGTTTATTTCATATAGATCATTCATGTAAAATTTTATACAAATCTAAAATCATTTGATATATTTTGTAGAATCACCAAGATTAATGGTGTTCTATAAAATGAATATACCGTTAATCTTGATGGGTATCAATAACATATCAAATTACTTAAGATTCATGCATAAATTGGCATGGATGATCTAAATGATATAAACTTACAATCTAATAGTCAAATTTAAAAAATATGAATCGTAAAACGATATTGAGGAGTGCAACATTGATGTAACATTCGGATAAAAAAAACATTGATGTAACATTATTTTGGTGTAATTTGATCTCGGTGCTCTCTCTCTCTATATATATATATTATATTTTGTAGAATAAATACCATTTAGTTATCATTTTTTCTTAAATAAAACCCTTATTTAAGCCAAAATCTTATTAAAATTAACTAAAATTAGTAAGGCCTGTTTTTGGAGTAGGCTTATATGCATCCGTCAATCAATTGTAATCCTAGGATCATAAAAAATATTGGTTTTTAACGATAACTACTCCTAAAATAAAATAAAAATTTATTAGTTGTAATGTATATTGACCGCCTAAAGTTATCAAAATTAAATTCATAATAAGTAATTGATATGCAAAGGAAACTAATGTCATATAATCACTTGCTCATTGCAGGATAAACTAGCAGGGCTTGCACTTGATGAATGAATAAGTATTTAGTTTGTGATGATAACCAAAACAGAATAAAGGAGATGACTTAATTTCCCCGATTGTAACCAAATCCCAACTGGGTATCTATCTACTATGTATTTCGATAATAATAATTAAAATAAAGGACATTTGGATTTACTGTTATATCTCTTGATTCTTAGTATGAATTAGTTACATTTTACACTAATTACCACCGGGGAGCGTACCTATGTGATGCATGATGTTTGGGACAAAACACTCTATTACTATCCTATCGTTGGCTTACGGTGGAAAATTTTCAGAATGTGGGATTTGAACCGTAGATTAGATCGGATGGCTAGGTTTTGATTGAAAGCATGACTGCTTCATTTCTTTGACTGCAGTAAAGCTCAATCCCAAAATGTCGCTCTCACTCTCCTCGGTTCTTAAAAAAAAAATCCAAAATTTCCCTCTCCTTATCTCAAATCCCAAAGGTTCCATTTCACTCTCAAAATCCCTAATTCTCACGAACTCTCAGTTTCAAAATAAAATGAACCCCAAAATTTCCTAGAGATTGAACTAAACTTCTCCAACACGAACCCAACGTATCTAAACTCCACAAACACGATTCGTAGAAGAATCCCTAACTTACTGAAAATTTTCACAATCCCCTATTTGTCATCCTTCCTAACCAATAAAAACACGATAACCGTGAATCTTAGAAGGTAAACGATTCTCGGTAGGTGATTCTCGATATTGTTATTGAACGTGTAGGACCCACCGCATGTGGGTGTTGTTCAACCAAAGAAATATGCAGGAAGCAATTACTTAGTCTACTTTCACCCGGTACATTAAATGCAAGGGTAAATCTTTTCTTTGGAATAGTAAAGCTATGTTATAGTTCGGTGCTGATTTTGAAGGAAAAAAAAAGTGATACATGGAGCTTTCACATTCAACTTGCAGCAACAATTGACAAGTGAAAATTAAGTTCACATTGCCTTATTTCTCCTATAAATAGAGGAATTTTTAAGGAAGAAATTATCAAAAGCAAAAACACAACAATACAACTAGTGTGTTACATCAACAGAGAGTTAGAAAAAAAACTCAGAGAGAGAATTTTTAGAGAAAATTTGTAGGTGTAATTGGGTTGTGGATAGTGAGAGATTGCGAGTGTTTGTAAACACATATATTTCCCTTTTTATTGAAGAGATTTGCAGCAGTCTGAAAAGTAGGCATAATTGGTCGAACTTCGTTATCAATTTTGTGTATGCTACTACGTTTATTTCACTTACTCTAATCTGACTATGGGGAAGCATAGTTTCCTAACTACTGGTATCATGATGTCTGATTCATTATCTCTATTAATTTTTGGCAAAAGTACTATTCACACGAATAGTACAGAAATTGGTTAGTGTTACCAATTTGTTCAGGGAGGTGTTCTAAAGAATAGTGGTTCAATAAATTTGTCAGAAGATCTAGAGGATGTTAGATTTAAGTGTGGTCATGGAAGCAAACGAAGGAAAGGTGAAAATCTAAAAGTTCAATGGTGCAAACTTTGGCTTTTGGAAGATGCAGATCGAAGATTATCTGTATAAGAAAAAGCTACATCAACCTCTCACAAAAAAGAAAATAGATTCTATGAAGTATGATGAGTGGAACCTTCTCGATAGACAAGTATGTTGTGCAATTGTCGTTATCTCGATTTTTTTTAACATAGTAAAAGAGAAAACCTCCGTTAATGTTATGAAGGCTCTTTCTGGCAAGAACGAAAGCCATGAGCCTCAAATATAGTTCATTTCATACGACGGAGTTTTACGCTTTGAATTACATAAGGCACATTTGTGGTGCAACATTTCAATGAACTTAATATTGTCACAACCTAATTAAGTTCAGTTGTATCGAATTTGACGATGAGTACATGTCACCTTACATTATTCTTAGCATCTTTTTCAGTAGGTTTTACCAGCAAAACATAGAAGTATTAGAGCAATTGCCTATGATTTCGGGAAATTTGTAATGTTTTCTATATTTGAGTATGTAATTATGTTCTTCATGAAACATAACAATTTTAAGGTGTTTTTGATGTAATTCACGAATAAATCATGCAAATCGACAAGGCAAAGACATCCAAAGATTTATTTGGTCCTTGGGAAGATGAAGAATGAAGATTCAAGAGGCATCAAAAGACTTTTCAAAGGAAGGAACTATGTTCGCAAGTTTCAAGACAACTTACATTGAAGCAAACAACGAAAAAGGCAATGAAACATGCATTTCAACACCCAGAACGCACTCAGAAGCGTCCAGGCGCATGGAGTAGGCGTCATGCGCCTAAACCTGCAAGGCATTTGCGCCAGGCACATGGCTGGGGCGCTAGGTGCCTGGTTGCTCCGAAAAAGTCAAAATCTTGTGACTTTTTGTGGAAGAAAGCCCGTGATTTAATCCCAAGTTTAGGTGGAAACTTTAATTATAAATACCGCCTTCCTCATTCATAATTTCTCATTCAAAACTGGAGAAGTTTAAGAGGAAGGAGGATTCTAGGAGCTTTCAGAAGGAGTTTCTCTCTCTCTCTCTCTCTCTCTCTCTCTCTCTCTCTCTCTCTCTCTCTCTCTCTCTTGTCTCCATGTTTTTAGGGTAAGTTTTATTTCTTTTGTAATTAGTTATTAAGTTTCCATGAGTAACTAAATATTTTTAGGCTACGGTTCTAAGATGAACCTCTATTTATTTTGTTGGATAATTATTTAATTTAACGTCGTTTATTTAGTTATTTTCTATTCGCTATTTAGTTTTACTGTTATGCGTAAGATTTGTCTGCTCTGAAGCGCAACCCTCATTTAGGAACTTAGGTAGTGACAAGGCCTAATATTGATAATTATATCTTGATATTTATATTTGTCTATCAAGGAAGTAATTAGTTAGTAATTAGACGAAAAATACCAAAAGCGAGTTGACCCTAATAGTAAGTACTTAGGAGGTGACATTACTAATATTGAGTAAAATCTGGTGAACCTATGATGTAACTAGTTATTAATTAAGGAAACAAGTGACTTCATGACTTCAGTGAAGAGATTCAAAAAAGGAACTTGGGTGAATTTCCATCCTATTAAGTTTTGCATACAGAATCAAGAGGAAGAAATTCAACCAGAGCAAATAGACGTGGTAAATCAAAGGTCAGGTGATCCAAATCTAGAAATCAACGTAGTTGTTACAACTCGAAAACTATCGAGTGTTGGAATTATGAAAAGATGGGACAATTCAAAAATCAATGTAGGCTTCCAGAAAAGAATCATGAGGTAAAAGATGAGGCAAATGCTGCTTCCACCTCAGGAGGAGGTGACATGTTGATATGTTCTTTTGAGGGCAAGGAAGAATCTTCGGTGTTAGACTTTGAAGCATCTTTTAATGCTACTTCCCATAAAGAATTCTTCAAGAATTATGTCCCCGATAACATTGGTAAACTTTAGCTTGGTAATGAAAACCCTTGTAAGATTGTGGGCAATGGTGAAGTTAAGATTAATAACGACAACCTTGTTGAGGAAAATCAAAAAAATCATCTTAAGTTTATGTTTAATGATAACAAACTTAATTGAACATAGTGATCAACTTGATTTTGATGTGTGTTGTTCTCTAAGAAGTTTCTTTAAGTGTTTTTAGAACCAAATATTACAACTGCACATATATGCAAAGAAACATGACTCTCAACAACACAAAGTGCTAATAAGGACTTCAAAATGATCAAAATGACTTCATAATGAGCTTAGAATCATCTCACGTGCACTACAATAGTGAAGAACAAAATTTACCAAGGAAATATGAGATCAGAAGTTGATCCATGTCAATCTTAATAACAAAACTCTTCAATTAAAGAGAACTTCATAATAGAGATCAAAATCTCTTCATATTGCATTTCAGAAGATCATAATTATATACCATAAGCACTTCAAAATGACTAAACCAAGAAGTTCAGAAATAGTGTCTCAACATTGAACCTCGTCAAGAAGTCAAGATAAAAGTTTTTGATGAAAGTAACGGAAATCAAATGTACTTGAGGTTGTGGTTCAGGTAGATCAAAATTGCAAGCCAATGGATACAAAGGATTGAAATTCTCAAGATAAAATGTAAGATCAAAATGACACCATAAGCTTAGATTCATAAAACAAAAAAATGTAATGATGGAAGAAACATGCCTAAAGGGGCACAACAAGACCACGAGTTAGAAAGCAAAGCACCAAAAATAACAACTTATTTCAAGAGTAACTTTATCATCAAGGTGAGCCATTAAAGGACAAAAACAACTAGTTTTTATTTGCTTACCAAGACAAAGCTCTATAAAAGGTATCATCATTCAAATGAAAAGTATAATCTATCTCATATCCAACCTCTCTCAGGTAGACCAGAAAAAAAAAAAAAAGTGTACAAAATCCGAGCGGGTATCTCAGGTAGCATATTGGAAAATCTCACAGTTTATGGGACTAGACTAGCCTAGTTAGGGTGAACCAAAATAACTTGTTTGTGTCATCTTCTTTGTCCCTTAACTCCTTTATTTGATAGTTCATAAGCAAACAAAATCATCCAATCTCTTCTTGTATCAAATTAATTTTGATACATAATTTAGATTTTTAGATTATTTTTAATTATGATTATTTTTACTTCAACTGGTATCAGAGCTTATACTTTAAGGGTTTGAGCACCTAACAAGTGTTAGAGGAAAGATTCAGAAAGAAGTAAATAGATGAACAAAGAATTTCACCATCAAACTTCATCACATATAAGAAGGTTCTCAATCAAGACCACCTTTCTTCAATGAGTTAAATTGTAGCTTTTAGAAAGAAAATGTGCAACTCTACATCAAATCTCAAGATACAAGGATGTGTAGGATACTCACTAATGGTGATTATGTTCCAATGGTTACTTAAGAGGATGGAAAACAATTTGAGAAACCAGAAGACACTTGGACAAGAGCAGAACAAGAAAAAGTTCCCTTGAATGGAAAAGCACATCTAATCTTATCACTTGGCTTGAGTATGCAAGAAAGTAAATGAGTAGTAGAATGTGCTAATACAAAGAAGGTGTGGGCCCACAACACCTCCTAATTATGAGAGACCAAAACCATATCCATCAAACTCATGCATCTACCGTTTAGTTGCACACAAGTAAATTTCCTCCCCAAATTAAAATTAAGATAAATTAATCTAGTATATTTTTTTTTTTTTGCTAAATCAAGATCAAAATGACACGATTAAAGGACGTCCCAACTGAATTGTCGCGCCACTCTAATCCAATGTCAACTACTTATATATATTATTTAAAAAGGAAAAATACATAAGATTGGGGGAACATAAAACCTGACACAATAGATCCAAGTGAATCAAACTTACGTGTAATACAACAATAAGAACAACATAATGGATCATACCCTAATTGCTAGGCAACTATGTCTATATTTGGATGGATGAACCGACTATCAACACAAGAACGAATCACATACCATCCAACTCCCTGCAACAACATGAATTATATGCAATAACAAACATTCGAGCCCCCAAATAGGTAGTGGATTAAACCCAAATTGCTAGCTAACTTGGTCTATATTTGGATAGATGAACCTTCTGTCAACACAAAAACGAATCACATTCCATCCAACTCCCTACAACAAAATTACAGGCAATAATGAACCTTTCGAGCCCCAAATAGTCCATGTTAAAAAGTAAGAAATGATGTACATTAGAGGTGAACCTAAAACCTTAAAATCTACAGATCTCAACAGGTCTGGACAATGATCAAATAATCTAGTATATTCTTCTACCACACTTCTCTAAAAAAAAACTCAAACTTCCCTTTTCTCTCCTCATTCGCCCTCCCCAAATGAAAATCTTCTACACAACACCAAAGATCCTTCACCATCCCTTTCTTCCTCACCAAAATATCAACCGATATTGACTTTTTTCAGCCAAATCACATGGGGCATGGAAATTTAAAATAACCATTTTTATCTCGTGCACCTCCAATTCAAGACACACCCTAGATAAGCCACTCCTGTGGAAATATCCTATGATATTACAATCCCATAAGATTAATAACCTCTTGTAATTGTTTTTATTCATATCCAATCCTTGCAAATACAAAAGATATTATTTTTAACCTCTGATTTCAAACACGGTCTAATAAAATCACTCCATATGATCCAACAAGATGCCACTAAAGAATAACAACTAATTTTAAATTTAACAAATAGTCATTTTTCGTCTTTAAATGTCTAATGAGTAGGTACAATAGTCCTTCAATGTACCAAAATTACAAAATAGTCTTTGATTGTACATTATGTTAGTCAAAATAGTCTTTAATTGTGCACTATATCAATCAATAACCTTTGACGTTAAAATGTTTCCTTTAACGTCATGGCCTTGGAGCTCTTGGAGGGTTGAAGTGTGATGGATTAACGTGTGAAAGGTTAAATCAGAGCGTCAAGATGAAAGGTGTAAGCATTTTTTGATCAGAAATAGAAATATTTATTCTCGTCAAATACTATTTTGACTAACCGGTGCATATTCAAAGATGAAAATAATTATTATGACTATTGCTACTTTGAGAAACTATTGCAATTAACTAATCATTATATATTCAGAGATGAAAAAGACTATTTATCCATTTTAAATTTGGAGAGACTAAATATAAAAAAAAATGTTGTTTTTAAACTCAATATATAATATAAATGTTATTTTCCAACGTTTATAACTTACTTTTTTTTAATTGAAGAAGAAAAACTTATCTTTCTTCTTTTGTCTAAATACGTTCATTTTCCTCGAAGCTTTTAACTCAGCGGAAAGTGGCAACTGCTCTTTGGTCCCCAATAACCATTTTGGGGAAAGCAGAAACCATACAAAGATTTTCCAAACCACATGGATCACATATACAGAAACAGAGCATTAAATGAAGCCAATTGACATTTACCAATTTGTCAACTATGCCTACCGAACATAACTATATTTCACATCATTTCAAAGAAAAATACCAACTATTCCCAGCCTATAATAAGTGAGTTATTTGTAAAAAAATATTGTCTAAAAAAGATTAACCTATTTCACTTTTTAATATAACATTAATTACTTTTTTCTAAATATAACTTTAATTAATACTACTTTCATCACTCACAATTCAATATATTTCACTTTGCATTTATGATAGTAGAGAATGCACAAATACTTAACAAAAACACTTAAAACCATTTTTCTCTCTCATTCATTTATACATTTTTCTTAATATATGTGAAATGAGCAAATGACTCAATCTGGGACGGAGGAAATATATTTCACACAACTACACTTTATCAATTTAGTGTGATACACGTAGTAGTTGTTTTAATCTCTTAATTACTCCCTCCGTCCCAAATTGTATGCCGTTTTAGAAAAAATTGTCCCAGATTATATGTCGTTTTACAATACCAAGGAAACATTAATGTTATTTTTTCTATTATATCCTTAACTATTTATTACTCTTTCTTCTATCAATTCTTTCATTTATCTTTTCCATATAATTTATTAAGGACAATTTTGTAAAACAACTCATAATATCTATTTCCCACACAATATTAATTACGTTTTTTAATACGTGTGAAATGCCTAAAACGTCATACAATTTGAGACGGAGAGAGTATTTAATAATGGTTTGATCTCTAACCGGTGCGTAAAAAGAAAATACATGTAGTTAGCGATCATTAGAGAGCATTAAATGACGCCAATTGATATTTACCAATTTATCACCTATTCCTCACATAACATATTTCACTTAACTAAACTTTTATCAATTGGGAAATGTTAACTTGTGTCATTAGAAAATAAGCTAAGAAGATAAATGTAGAAAGTTTTTCTTGGAACTTGTGCATTTAATATCTTAAAAGTTGCAAAAGTTATACTTACAATATGAAATTTATTTTTAATTTCCATTTTAAACTCCTTAACTTGTGCCCTAAAGGCACAAGTTAACATGACCCTTATCAATTTAGCGCCATAGAGGTAGTAGATGTTTTAATCTCGTAATTATCTAATAATGGTTCGATCGTTAATTGATGCGCTTGACAAAAAATACGTGTCAAGAGAGGTTTTTCTTTGTTTGGGTTACCGTCATGTTGAGAGATATGGTGAAACCAATCATTTTTAATTGGGGAATGCTAAATAGTGTCTCTAGAGGTATTAGTTAAGCATACAAAACAAGAAAGTTTTCAAAAAAAATGATGTAATCATTATTTAGTAAAAATTAACACTTTATATTTCCAAGACAAAATTTCTATTCATGGCTTCCTTAACCAATGCCCCGGAGGCATCAGTTAACAAAACCATTTTTAATATTAAGTGAGACCTAAAATGGGGGATTTAGGTAGCTAGTTTGAGGTAGTAAGAGATAAAAATGTTTTCTCTATATTTCTCTCTCCGTGATAAATAACTAAGAGGAATATAATAAAACAACATTTAATGTTTTGTATTGAACTTTAAAAGTGACGGTTAATTAAAAACAAAAAAATTCTACAAAAGCGACAATTAGAAAGAAACGGAGGGAGTATATTAGAAAGTACATGGAAAATTGTGGATTGACACTTTCCCCCCAACATATATATCTCTGCAACCTTTTATTTATTGTTTTTGTACATGGCAACCTTTTAATTTTATCAACGATAGATGTTCCATTTCTCATAATTAAATAGGTATTCAAGCTTTTATCGTGTTGGATATTTATTCTTGATATTTTTTTTTTAGGAAATATGTTCTTGATTTTTTTTTTGACGGATGTTCTTGATATTTTGTTAGGTGGCAAACTCTCCTCACACAATAAATGTTAAAACATTGGAAGCAAAGTTGATTCAGTATAACATTCTCTATAAATAGTCCTTAGCTATGCACCATAACACAATCATCACCTCCACATTCATTCACACACTTGAAGTACATTCCCTCTTCCAAAATTTCCAAAACAATCATGGCTACCTCAATGTTTGTCAAGGTTACTTGCTTGACTGTGATATGCTTGGTTCTGGGCATATCCATGACCAATGCTGCCCTTTCATGTCCTCAGGTGCAACTCGCTGTAGTACCATGCCTTGGGTACCTTAGGAACCCTGGTCCATCTGTCCCTGCACCATGTTGCAATGGGCTTAGGGGTCTAAATAACCAAGCTAAAACTACTCCTGAGCGTCAAAGTGTTTGCAGGTGTCTGAAGTCCACTGCACTCAGCTTGTCTGGTCTCAATCCTTCTGCCCTTGCTACTCTTCCTAGAAATTGTGGTGTCAACTTGCCCTATAAAATTAGTACCGCCATTGACTGCAACACGTATGTACATCTCTCTCTAAATCAACCCTCTTTTTTGATTTCATATACCCTTTATATTTTGTTGAGGAAATTCCCACACTATTTTCAAAATTCACTTTGAATTATGGGCGAAGAAGAATGGTGGAATATGAAGAATCCAAAATTCACTTTGTAAAAATATTTGGGCAAATAATTCAAAATTCACTTTGTAAAAAGTTAAAATATGAAAAATTCAAAATTACAACGGTGGAATATTTGGTTTTTTTTTTTACTTGAGATATTTTCATACCTCACATAAATTGCATAACCTAATTGAATTATAAGTTTTTCTATATGTGTAAATTTACATGTTAAGAAGTTCGTAATAGTAAGTTTGTAATGAAACTTGTGCATTTTATATTAAATACTCTATATAATATTTTAATAAATAATTGTTGTTTTTCAATAAAAAAAATTGTTACTTTTAGTTATTTTAAAATGTGCGATATTATTAACCCATTTAAATATAATTTTAGTTTGTGTCGTTATGTTTCCTTTTGGTTTAAATCTATTCTAAGAAAAATTGTCATGATTTAAACTAAAACAATAAGAAAAAATTTGAACAACAAAGATGAATGTATATTACAAGTGTCCTCGGTAAATTGTAAAAGGAATCAAAAGAAGAAAGTTTTGTATAGAAAATGGTGAACTTATCACATACTCAAGTATAAGTATATGATTTATAGTTGGAAGACAATATTTTCTTTTTTGGGCCTGTTCAAACAATGTCTTTTTGACATTTATTAACATGACTCAAATAATATTTACTCCTCCGCTCTGTAATAGATGACTTGTTTGAAAATGTGCACTATTGACTTAATATACTTTGACTGTATTATTTTACTAATATATAAAGAAAAAATAATATTATATAAGATGTCGTTGGATTCGTCTCAGTGAGTATTTTCAAAATATAAAATTTTTATAATTTTTTCTAAGAGATTAGTAAAGTTATTTAAGATCAAAATTGTGTTTTGGTATATGTGACAAGGTCAACAGGATCACTTAATATACGACGGAGGAGTATTTTTAACTGTTCACGAGGCATCATCGTAGTGATAAGTGTTTAATTTTCCCTATTCCATAACATTTATAAGCCGTCCATACAAAGTACATGAAAACATATGAAACCAAAATCAGTGAATGAAAACAATTGAGATCAGTGAATGAAAAGAAAACTAATGTCAAATTTACTCTACTCATTGCAGGGTAAAGTACTGATCAACTTGGAGGGATTGCACTTGATGAATAAGTAATACCTTGTTTGTGATAATAAAAGCAAGACAATAAAGAAGCTGGCTTAATTTCTATGGATGTAACTGGATCCCCACTAGGGATCACTATATACTACGCATTTCAATAATAATTATAATAAAATCTCCAATGTTTCTGTTCAAAATATTCATTATCCACCACGTCATATGGATTTACTATCATCTCTCGTGATTCTACTCAGTATTACTATAGTAGTTATTACACTTTACAATAATATATTTGTAGAAATTTGTTGTTATTAGAGAAAAATAATGATTTTGGTCATTGTTATTCTGCTTAAGTCCTTACAAGATTTACTTATATTGAAATTGATTTATGTAATACGTAGAATATTTGATTTTAGTCTCTTAAAATAATACCTATAATGAGTATTACATGAATTTAGGGGTGTTCAAAACCGAACCAACCCAATAGAAAAACCGCAAACCGAACCAACCCAAATCAAAACTGCAAAAAACCGCATTTGGTTTGGATGTATTCGGATCACTTTTTTACTCAACCGCATGGTTTGGTTTGGTTTGCGGTTTTCATTTTACCAACCAAACCAAACCGCAACATAATAAAAATACTAACTAAAATTTATGTCACCTAGACTAATACTCATAGAAACTCAATGAAAACTTTTATAAAATGTCATGTTTTTTCTCTTGTTAGGTTTCTTCTTTGCTTTTTATTTCAAAAATGTATCTATGTTCTACTTGAACTTTTAGAGAATGATAAAATCTAAGTATTTTACATTTCTTACACAATAGAATTAATTTTTGTCCATGTTTTAAATTTGGTTTATGTTGTTTGGTGAAAATGAAAATGTAATGTGGAATGAAATTAAAAACATTGTCGGAACCTTGCTGAAAATAAGTTGTGTTTTACCTTTTTGACTCGATTTTAATGTTGGAAACAAAAAAATTATTGTCTAAAAAACCGCACCAACCGATCCAACCCAAACCGCATTTGTTTGGTTTGGTTTGGTTCGGATTGTGTTTTAAAAGTCAACCGAACCAACCAAAACCGCATGCTTTTTTATCTTGCGGTTTGGATGACTTTTAACCTCAAAATCGAACCAAACCGCACTGCGAACACCCCTACATGGACCAACTTCAGTATGAACGAATTTTACAAGTACTAAAACAAAACATCAAGGACGAAAAATAAAAGTGTTATATTTTTTGGACTAACAATTAACTTATTTTACAGCTATATCTCTCTAAGAATGCATCTTTCTTTCTGCTTAGTAAAAACCTAGAATCGCTACCCTGTGCTACTTTAATCCTAACTCAACATCAGAGATATAGATATCAAGGGTGGTGGTGCAACGAGATCTTCCCTCCACACCACTGTCACACCCTTCTCTTTCTGGCAACCCTTCCCCAAGCATTTTTCGGTCATCATTGTTCGCATCCGTTCAAAGATTTGCGGAGGTCATATTGTTGTGTTGGATCTGGTGTTTTTTGGTCGGTTGTTTGTGATTTGTTTGTGTCTGCGTGTTTCAGGTTCGCCTCCTCCGCGCAGGAGGGTTGGGTTTATTTATGTAGGGGCAGGTGCCGCCGCCACCATAATACCTTGTTTTATTGTTACATTTGAGGCCACTCCCTTGTCATAGAGAGATTTTAAACATTCAACATCTCAAAATACTCAGTTGAGTCAGTATCGTTGAGAATAGAAGGTAGTAGTGGGTTAGGTATTTTCCTTTACCCTCTCTATTTTATTTAGATGCACAATGTTTTTTGTGGGTTAACTCCTAACTTTTTTATTTTTCAATTGATTTAAGTGATTTGATAAAAAAACTATGTGTTAGGAAAACCCCTTAAGAAAGATGCAAACAATAGATAGAACATTGTCTTTCTTGAAATTAATTTTCCATACTTGATCTAGAGTTTTTGTGACACTATATGTTAGTACTTGAAATTTTTTACATTCAACTAGACCACCATCCCTTACAATCAATTCTCTTTACACCTAGTCCTAGCTTTGACACTAAATGTTTAGCTCTTAATAACTTTGTGGCAAACCTGTAGTTATGGGTGTTGCATCAAAGATAATTTCGGTCATCAAATCTAAAGCTAGTTAAGGAACATTAAATTGAATTGAGACTCTAGTTGTTGTTGCAAGGTCTACTATTGTTGCAAAAGAAACTATGGAGAAAAGATATTGCATGGTCACAGATAATAACACCAAAATCATCTAAGTTGGAATTCAGGAACACACTAACATCAACAATGAAAGATATTGAATCCACGCTAGGTCATGGTGCTAAAGAGAGAACACTTGAGGGCCAATATCTTGATAAAATGTTTACATTTATTGCGAGAACACCAAAACTTTTCTATGATAATGTACCCAAAGGGGCCAAGATTTGAAATGAAGTTTTTCATCCATGTACAAAAGTTATATCGCGGTAGATAGAGTGAGCACTAAGATTTTTAAATTAACTTGAGAGAAGTGTTTTCTTTTTGTATATGCAGACTACTTTAGCATAAAAACAAGTTGATAGGTTTACTTATTGTCCTTTTGTATGGTGTATGAGCTTTAAAGCCTCAATTCTTTGAAAATATTGAAGTATCGTGTCCGACACGTATCAAATATTGATACGTCCTGATACGTGTCACGGAAGTATTAGAGAATTAATTTATCTTCTTTTTTTGTTCGAAAAACAAATATCAGATACAAATGGCTTGTACTCCGTATATGACTCACTAGTTTGATACGTATATTGATACATTTGCATATCCTTTTCCTTTTTTTTTCTTTTTTTTTTTGTCCACATCTTATTTTGTTTCTTTTAAAAATAGAACTAAAAAATCAAAAATATATAACGACTAGAGGCGCTCAACCAAACATATGAAATTAAAAGTTAGGGTTTGTCCACATCATATCATATTTATCAATTTTAACTATGTTTATATATTGTGCATTTATATATTTTATTTTGAATTATTTTTTTTAATAACGTATCAGGTTGTATAGAATATTGAATTTTTAATTTTTTTTGTATCGGTATCAGATATGTATCGTGTTAAGTATTTGAGCTTCATAGTGTATGACCCATATGAATTTTTGGTTGCTAGTGCATATCAGACCACTTTTTCAAAGCCTTAAACTTTGGTAATCACTATCTTTAGCTTCGTTTTTCCATACAAGGGCAAAGCCAAAAATATAAATCAAGGTGTCTTGGCAATAATAAGTGCAAAAGGATATTCCGTTTCTTTGATGACTAAGAGTCATTTTGTTGAAACATAGCATAAAAATTATTGGCATTGCTAATTATAAGTAGACTATTATTTTTTTTATCATATACGTTTTTCACGTGTTCTATTTTTTCTTTTAAAATACTTTTTGTTTGGATTATATAATCAGAAGTCATATTGAGGGATTTTCGGATTATACAATCCAAAACATGCTTAAACCCATAAATGGCTATGTAATTAATATTAAAGGTCTCTGTGCGGGGAGATCGAAACGGATATCCATCTATTCTTGTCATCTAGCTTTTTCGGACAGGTCTGGCAGCTTGTTCGGTGGTGGTTGGGTGTTTATTTAGCAGACCCCTCAACCATCGTTGATCACTATCTTTAGTTTGGCACTTCTTCAGGTCTTGTAAAATCACGGTGCTCTTTTATGTATCTTATATGGTTTGCAAGTTCTTGGACCATTTGGAAGGAAAGGAATGCTCGAATTTTCCATTCAAAAGAGAGTACTCCTCATCAGCTCTCGGAAAATATCAAGCTTCTTTCTTTTTGGTGGTACAAAGCACAATTAGTTGTTTATCATTTTAAATTTCATGATTGGTGTCAGCACCCTTTGTTATGCTTGGGTGTTGGTTGATGTTTTTCTTTTACCTCAAACTTTGTTGTAATTATTTGCTATTTTCTCTAGCACACCTTGTGATGGAGGGATAGCATGTTGATTTAATATATCTCATTTTGATTTGTTCAAAAAAAAATATCAAAGGTCTTTGCTGACCATCATACGATCCCCACAAAAAATGAAAAGCAATTTCATAGATTGTATGAATGATCAACAATGACTGTGATATCGTAAACCACTCATAACTAAAAATAAGAAAGACAATTTTAGAATAGACGAGAAATGAAGAATGAATGAAAATTTTGAAGGATGGAAGGCTATTTATAACCGCAAAATATTCAAAGACTATAACTACAATTAATAAAACATGTTTACCTTTATAACTCAATTAACACACAAGAATCGTTCGAACTTTTGATGTTACGCCACCGTCTATAGTCTGGAACAGTTCAGATTATATAATTTAAAATCTTTAGAGAAGAATTTGGATTATATAATATGAACCATCCCATAATGTGTGTAAGCTTTGCACGTGTTTTAACACATGTGATTTAATTTCAGCGACATACATTAAATATTGCAATCTGAAATACATTAAAAAATTAAGTGACATAATCCAACAACGTAAAACACATAATAAAAAAAAACATAACAAATCATGGATGAGCCAAACTAATTTCTTCATCTGGTTCCTGCATGAGAGCCCTTATTTCTTCATATATTTTGTGCTGAATAATTTTTTCGAATATCGAAAGATTATACTAAGTAAGTGTCCAACTTGATTGAGCATTTAGTACTGCACTGACCAAATATTGAGAACATTATTCTCACGTCGTCATTCTTGAGCTTCATCTGGGTGAATTAGACGCTTCCAGATGAGACGTTCGATGGTCGTTGTTACTCGACTTGGTTCACCCTCCTTGTGTCTTTGTGGTTGAGTCGACGATTGATTTGGTCCAGCTGATCCTTCAACCCGGACAACATGACAACATTTCGAATCCTAAACTAATTGGGTTTTCCTTCATTGTAGTAAACTACAACTAATTTGGTGTTCAGATCAATGACTGAAATGTCCATGATTATTTTGTGTGGTTTACAACAAATGAACAAGCACACCAAGTTATAAATGTTTTTGTGCATCATGGACTATGGAAACTGTTGGTGCAATGTCAAACCCATAAAAATCATGTACTTAACTGGTTCAAATTATATAATCTGAATTGTTCCTCACCCCGCAAAGCACAGTTTTAACATAGTCTTGAACCGATTCAGATTATATAATCCGAACATTTTTTAGATAGTTTCAGATTATATAATCTGAATCAGTTTAGAGTGTGGACGGTGTCTTGCTCAACAAGACTTAGTCATTTCAAACATTTTTCTTTGGGTCCCTTGCTGGTCAGACCAGTTTGAACACTCTAATTTTACCATAACTAGTGGACATTTACACTATATGCACCATCCTACACAAATTCTCCTTTATAAATATCCATCATTCCTTCACAAATTATCATTCCATTTCACACTATCTTCTTATTTCTTCTTCAATGTTCTTTCACTGTTTGCCTTTCATAGAAACATGCTACTCCAATATTTTATGGATTGTTTGAATGGTTAAAGGTAAAGGTGCCACTCTGTAAATTGGCACCATTTGTCTGGGTGTAAGGTTGAATTGTTTGGGTGTAAGGTTGATCATTAAAATTTCCTTCTCCCTAGAGAGGAAACAAACCTTACCCAACCTCCTTCCCCCTCCATCTTCTTGCACCAAAGGTTTAACATTATGTGCTTAATAAGTTGTGGAATAAGCTTAAATGCTATTGTAAATGTACTTTGAAAAATATGATATATTAATAAAATAAGAATTTGATTCATTTTTTGTCTCTTTACATTAATTTTATTTTTGGTCATTTTCAATTATGTCTTAAGAATATTAAATATCAATGATGTTATGTAAATATGGACAATACAAGGCTTTAGATTATATAATCTAAAACATGTTTCAATTTATATAATCCGAACAAAAAGTATTTTGAGAAAAAATAGGGCGCGTGAATAACAATTTAGATGGAAAAACAAAATATTATAAGAAGGGTTCCTGGTTTATCAATACAAATGGACTATCCTTTTTTTTCACCAAACAAAAGGATATTGTCCTCTGTAGTGCTTGTTGTGGGGTTTTCGTAACGGGCCGAGAAGGGGAAGGAAAATTCTTCGGAGTAATTTTTTTGTTTTTCATGTGTTTACCATTAAATTAAGTTGATTTTATATGAAATATATAACTAAATTTGAGTTGAAATCTTATCTGATATTCAAACCTTAGTTTACTACATTGTAAAAGTCCAATCCTTCCATTGAACCCGACTCCCGTTTGATCCTCAACTAATTATCGTATTTTAAAATTAACTTATGAGGACATTTAAAAGTGCCATCTAAATCCCTTTTAAGAGACGGTAATGAGATGTTTTTATGACAAATAAAAAAAGAAGAATGCTAATAAGTGTCTTTAAGATATTGTTTAAAGTATTAAAAAGTAGTAAGGGGCGCTTATGGCACTAGCTCGCTAGCAAAACCAACAAAAATAGTAACGGAAATTGTAACCTTAAGATATTGTTTGAGTTTAATATATATTGGAAAGAAAAATGTTAAGATACCAAATATAGAAATTATGTGTTGGATATTGTGCCAATTTATTTTTCAAAATTTTACAAATTACTTTTTTCTCAATAAATACTTACTACTTGTGAAATCCTTAACATTACTACTTTTTCTCAATAAATCCTTAACATGTATGTAATATAAATACTTACTAATTTATATTATTGAATTATCCAAAAAATTACTTTTTAAGTTATAAATATTTACTTTTGTCAAAAATAAAATAAAATAATACATATATACGGCCGAAAGCTTCCTCTTTATCATAAAAACAAGTTATGCATACACATATATAGGTACGGAATTTATTACAGTCCTAATATTCAAACTAATAAAAAAATTGTTACCATATTGTATGTACGAAATTTCCACATTCCTAATATTTTCACGAGGATCCTATTTGACACCCTTTCAACCAATTTTTTTTTATACACAAGAGTTAGAGATTGAATTTTCATTTATTTGTTTTTAAATGAACTATGTGTATTTGAGTTTCTTTGTTGAAGAGTGTTCTAAACACGACGCTCTTTATGAGGTATATTTTTAGATATATCTCATCTCATTCAATTAACACATAAAATTAGAGAGAAGAATGCTAGAATATATGCATCTTATAGATTGTTAGAGTGATGAAGTGTTACGGGAGAAGACTATTCAACTCTATTCTGATTTGGAAATAAATTCACATCCAATGGCTATGGTTGCTAGCTAATATGATCTTATCAAATGCTACTGTTAGTAACATTTCAGAAACAACAAGTTTTGAAGGACAAAGATGTTAAATAAATTAAGCTTATATATTATGAATTAAATATGTTATTGGTCTCTATAAATATATCAATTTTTTGTTTTAGTCTTTTAAAAAAAAATTTCACCACCACTTTTTGTCCCTACTTTTAAGTCAATTCTTGTTCTATTGTCTTAATATTTTAGAATACTATAAGAATCTCTCAACAAAAAAATGTATTTTTTGAACAAAAGTTGTGATCGAAAACTTTTCAAGGATTAAAAGTTAAAAAAAAATAGAGGGAATAAAACGAAAAGTTGGTATATTTATAAAGATCAAAAACATATTTAACCTTAAAATATATTGATGAGAAAGAGAAAGTGGCAACTATTAGATATTTATATGATTTTTTTTTCCATCAGAATTCGAACCTCAGATCTTGCATATGTTATCTATTATTCCTTTCAATTGAACTAAGTTCATGGGATAGATATTTAAATAATGTTTTACTATAAGTGAAGTGCTTAGACATTGAAGATTTTTTTTTTTTTTTGAGGAATAGACATTGAAGATTTTTAAAACAGAGAGCAAGAAGGAAGCCCAATTACGTAATACTCACTTAAATGGTAGGGAAAAAAAATGGTAGAAAACCTATTGAGGAATATTTTTATTTTTTTATTTTTCTTTCCATTGTTTTTCCTTTTCATGGGTTAGGCTTATCCCTCACTTTTTTTTTGTTTTTAATTTCATATTAAGTAAATTTTTAGCTTAGGAAAACAAAGACACTAGTGCAAATCAGGGATACAAAACCTGTTTTTTAAGATTTAAGACCTGTTTTTTGCCGGAGTTATATCATCGGGTGTTGTAAGTTTGAGATACACACCTGTTTTTTATTGGGTATAAAAACAACATACTGTACCTGTTTTTTCTAATAAACTGGTGTGATATATGTATTTGTAACCCCACTTTTACACTAAAGTAGGTGTAAAACCGCACATATAACACCTGTTTGAATACAAAATCAGGTATGATAACAAACATATAACACCCATTTTATCAAAAAACAGGTGTGAGAAAGCTAGTAGCAAATTAAAAAAAAAAATTAACCTGCAGGCACCGTCAGCTACAGGTTATTCAATTCCACAATGCTTTTATTTTTATTTTTATT
>Ga0315913_1001589_pt1 | contig 25324 bp, 16 predicted proteins | sample MpolsnodulesMG_FD_207736 | JGI IMG/M metagenome (GOLD analysis project Ga0315913, IMG submission 207736) | Medicago polymorpha root nodule microbial communities from Los Angeles, California, United States - small nodules | ecosystem: Host-associated > Plants > Roots > Nodule | place: USA...
TTTTCCTTAATGTTTATGTACCCCAAAGGCAATGTGAACAAATTCAACTGACCAATATTATGTAACCAACGGTTATTGAGAGAACATGCAAAGGGATTTAACTAGCACTAAAGATTAACGGTTCCAAGCAAATTTGCAACAATAACAAAGGTTGCAGCCCAAAAGTAAACCCAGTATAGCAAAGGAACCAATAATGCTATAAACTGTAATGGAAATTTTCGACTTTAATTGATCATTCCTTTTTTTATTATAGATTTCCTCCATACGAGATAATCATATCCTTGTGGGAGTCCCAATTGATAATTAATCATTTATTTAATGAGACACATATTTATTCTTTGCATGCCTTTTTTCTATATATATCTATTTTCAACAATTGCATATATACTCAAATGTTTTAGTACTCCCTTAAAAAATTACTCCTTAGACACACCCTATTTAATAAAAACATTATTCTTTAGCTTGTAAAGAAAACATTATTTTTAAGCTTTAAAGCACACAAAGTGTTATGTTCGTCACATTTTAATATTGATACTTTTTAGACACACCGCCTTAGACATTTGTCAATACCTTTTAACTCAGACGCATGTTACATACCACTTAGATTTATGTAACAATGGCGGCCACGGAAGAGGAGGAGAAAGAGGTAGAGGCAGCAGTGAAGAAGATTGGGAGAGAAGATGGATTAATTCTCCTTAATCAAAGAATACTATATTAATTCTTTTAATTACAACCCTTGGATTTATTTTTTCCACATGACAATCATCTGTGTATTAAAAATGAGTAAATGGAGTTAAGCAAAATGGAGCAAAGATGGACTCGTCTTAAACACACACTCAAACACTAAATTGACTTTTGGTCAAACATTCCTAACCATGGATTTAAACATTTTACAATTACTTTTTGAGACAAATAGAAAATAATTCTCTAGTTCACCCAAAAAAAAAAATTCGCTTATCATATTTTTTGTGCGGCTTATTATCATATATTCATAGGATTAATTAGTTCTTTATAAAGTACCCATCTTATCTTAGCATTATATATGTAATGACTAAGGATTGCATTGAAAAAGTTCCTCTCATTACTCTTTTTCTCAGGGATCATTATCAAGCCCATAACTTTGTTATCATAAGGTTAATACATAAATCATCTCAACTCTCAATTTAGTTTATGCCATGTTAACGTGTCATATGTCTGATGTTGGTATCAAGAGTTTGTGCTTCATTGTTCTTAAGTATCACATTCAAGCCACGTTCCACTCGTAAATTATCCCTAATGCTTTGCCAAGAGTGATTCCTCCTTTAAAATTATACTAATTTGTTGTGCAAGAATTTGATTTTGTTGCCATAGTTCAGCCACGGCAGGCAACCATCACATCAATTTTTTAGGGTGTCATCATTCTCCACAAACACAAATATGGAACAATACGACCGAACACCAAGGCTAATGTTTTTTTTTTTTTAGAGGAACAAGGCTAATGTTATAATTAAGTAAAACAAAAAGAAGAAATAAAAATGGATGAAAGTAGAGAAAGAATTAATAAAAGTTAATTTTGAAACGAACAATAAGAAGAAAATAATTTTAACTAAAAAGTTGAAGATAAAATGAACTACTTAACAAACAAACAAATAAATAAGGGATAGTAAACCAATAACTAGCTAGCTTTTTTGATGGGTTAGGATTGTGCTCCTCTTCAAGGTCCCTAATTTGATTCTTCCGATGTCAGTTTAGGTGTTAATTTAGTTTCTTAAAAAAAAAAGAACATTTTGCAATATGCCGATTACATGTCAAATCCACGGTGAAGAAATTAAAGTGTATGTTTGTATTTACTAAGAATTTGTCAAATCTACGATGATTCTAAACATAAACTCAATATTTGAAGTCTCTAAAAAGAAAATACACTCTTAAAATAAACAATTGTGTTATATTTCTGAAAAATAAAACTAACAAAATATTTTCATTATTTTTAAAAATGCATCATCCCTAATTAACATTTTGTCTTTTCTCGATCACAACGAAGAAATCACAAAGTAAACAGAGACAATAAAATACTCATGTCTTCTTTATTATATTAATTGCGGTTTTTCGTGCAATTAATTAATACTATAGTAGTACAGCTTAAAAATCAAATACGGTTATCAAAGGTTTGCTTTTATTCTGATTTAGAATGTGACAAATGTAATTTGTCATCATCATAAATACTTTTTTGATCCAATGTAGAACAAGATAGAGATCATGCACCGTCATCATGATCAACTTTTGATTGGACAATGCACTAATTGGGTCAATAGTAAGGACAATTGGCCAAGTTGAAGGAGGTCGAATGTACTACTAAATTGGGTAATACATTCTTTAAGGTAATACCTCATATGCTACTAAACATAGTAGCCACTATAAGATTTAATTGAGGCAATAGAAAAGATTAAGTCGTGTCAAGGTGTGGTAAACTGTGAACTGCTAGAGGTGAAGTTCTAGCATAGTGTGGGCCCCAGTTCAATGTAATTATGCCATTTGTCCCCGGTACTGAATAAGAAGGGGTAGACAAGTGATAGCAAAGACATCATTCTGCTAATATGGTAGTGGAGGCAAAGCTCTACTGAAATGAGGTAGTAGTTGATGTGGAACTTTTTAAGTCTCTCTGTAAAGGAGTCACACATAATTAGCATTAACTACGAAGCTTGCACATCAAGAAATAATTAACGCCACCATCAAATGTAATTATATGTATTTACTTCCTTTTCATTTATAGATTTGACATTAAAATAGTGTCCGGGAGCACACTCAGTTAATCTCCCAAGAGGTTTTTTTTTGTTGAGAAATCTCTCAACGGTTAAACTCTCAAAGTATAATGAAATAGAATTTTGTGATATAGTGATATATCGACAAATCACTATATTATAAAACTCTATTTTATTACACCGTAGGAGTTTTACTCTATTTTGTGATCCTATTCGGGCTTTATTGCTCGCATGGCTTAACTCTCCCTATGGGTTTAATCATATTGGTCTCAGCAATCACTTAAACTTTGGAATTCATTATCTTGATAGCTCATGGAAAGTCGAATTTCTTGATGGTTTGTTTGACATTGCAGAGGATAAAACCTATCCCTAGTTGAGGAAGTCATCGAAGTGGGAATTAAAGGTGAGGTTAAGACAACATAGAGGATGATAGTCTTGGCATAGAGCAGTAACTGCATGTGAGAATGTGAAGGGAATGAAAATGAGGGTGTAAAAGGGTATATAGCTATGACGAATCCTTGATATACATGGTATGATGACATTGGTACAATATACATGTAAATCATGGGTGATGAATTCTTGAAAATTCAATATAAAATACAAACAAGTTAACACACGTTATAAACAAATAGGTCGTTGGCGGTTTACAGTTTCTTGATAACAAACTTTGGTCAGTTACTTTCAGTTATATATGCATGAAAAATATTCAGTGGTTGCCATGTTTCTTGGACAGAAAACTCTGAAAAATATGCCAGAACCCTTTCAATAATTTAGGAAACATTTTATTTGGTACATGAACTGTCTTAGGCTTGTGCTTGTCCCTGGACCCCACCCTTTTTCTACGAGACTACTAGACCATCCTTTTACAGAAAAAAATAAATAAATAAAAAAGGCAAGTAAATTTCACAAAGGGTACAATGAGACATTCAGAGTAGTCCAATCGACAAAACAGAACCTTATATGAAAATTAATACTAGTAGTTGCTTACTTAATAGCTAAGAATCCCAAGTCATGTCCATACATAATCTCACTGCAAAGACAAAGCACATCTAATTACTATTACTATTAGATACAAGAAAAAAGCATCAATTTTCCACTTGGATAAATTTCTAGTTTAATAGAACCAAATGCTATCTTTTGACAAGTAGAGCTTCACCCCATTGGTGGAGTTGCTTTGTTTACTCAATGGACTGCTGTTCTAAAAGCTTTATCCTCGTAACTATGATGCCTAAATGAAGATAAGGGGAACTTTTTTCTTTCAAAAGTTGCAATGCAGAAACCATTAGGTAATCCAAAAAACCGTCACAATAATAAAACCACAACCAATCCAAACATGATTCATCTAACCTTCCATTTTTTAATCATAATCATGACACACTTGTGAAAGCATTTTAATCACTAGTAATAATATTTTATACCACATGAAGAACTATTGATGACTTTTTCTTTTTTTTTTCTCCTTTCTTTCTGGTTATAAAGACCAAGTGGGCTAAAATAAAGTTTTTAAAAATCTCAGGTACTTTTGTGACAGATATTATAATATTCACTTTTGACGTGAATTGCCACATCCCCTTCACATTCATGTGTGCCTTCTTGGATGACAAAAGTACTGTCTACTGAAGATGTGACCCCAACAAAACATTACATAAGGGTGCAATTGGTAAGTGTCTGCACTAGACATTTCCTCTGTTGGAGGAATAGATTTCCACTTGTCTTTACGAACAATGAAAGGAGGTCCCAGGCAGAATGTCTAGAAGAAAGTTCACAGGGTGATTCTGATTAAGAGTGGATAGCAGTGACCTGTTTCATAACTGGGCCAAGAGTCCCTATCTGCACCATTCAAGAACCCCTCATGACGCTTCCAGACTTCTTTGTCATAGTTCTCTGTTACACTGAAATGCAAGCCATGTTCTTCAGCTACCTCCAAGAACAGGTCCAATGAGTTTCCTCTTTTTGGACTTAAAAATATAGCCTCGGAAGATTCTGTTTTTGATAACAAGTGCTTGACAATTCCAGCAAGATCTCTATGGAAATCTTTGAAGAAAGTGCTGTCAAAATAACCATTCAATGTCATAATATAAAGATAAGATTATCATAAAGACCAAAATAAAAGGCAAGTCAAGCTGCATGCATGTTAATCTGCTGATTAATTTCGTACATAATATATGTTTGCCTTTTCTCCACTTGAAAATAAATTTAGTTATTATCTGAACATATCCAACTTTAAATATTGAAAATGATAAAAAGTTAACAAAAGGAAACATAGAAAAGTAACTCCATTGACCAACCATAACATGAATGCAAAAATTTGTTCATCGAAGAAAAAAAAACAAATCCTCCATGAAATAAACAATATATTTAATGCTCTGTAATTATCACCACATGCTGAACCCTTTGACTCTTATATTTATCAAAACTATTTATAGAAAATACTATTGGCATCTAAGTAAGAAATTACAGGTTTACAGCTATGTCACTAGAGCTGAAAATAAGATTGTCATCTAAGTTGGAAAAGCATGCAAATATTGAACAGTTGAAAATTGAAAATTCAAATAAAGATTTTACCAATCACTTGCAACAATGATATCAAAAGCATCTGTAACACTAGAAGTATCTTCCTGATTCCAATGAAGCTTCATAGACTTCACAACCGTATCACCAAATGCTCCAGAGTTAGCTTCAATGTTACGCTGGGTATCTGATTGTCATCGAAGAACAATCCACTTGACATGAAAATATTTAATGAAGCATATTCTCAAAAGGAATAATATTCCATGCAAACTTTTAAAGAAAAAAAACTTTTAATACTGTGTTTATTACACTGGGAAGAGAAATCTCCCCCGTAAAGTACCCCTACAAAGGGAGAAATGTCAAACATGGGCGAAGTATTTCAACGGCAACGAAGAAGCACTAATATCAGAAGTAGAGTACATTTTTATTTTTTTTTAATATAAATATAGGTGCTGATACTTTGCTTAAAGATCTCACTACTTCCAACCATTTATGTTTTTTAAAAATCATATTTTATAGGGACGACAAAATCCTAATTATACAATTATACATGGACAGTCAAGGTTAGACTTGGACAAAACCAATCTGTCTATCAGCACACCCACATACATACATATGACAAGATCAAATGACACCAGTTTGCTTGTAATAGCTAATTTAAGTTTTTGAGTGGTCTTTTCCTTTCCACAAGTAAATACTAAATACAACAACTGAAGTTGAGACGGAGATTAAATGACAAACACTTGGGCAATAACTTCCATATTATCTAAAGTAGGAAATACATGTCTATAAGAGCACAAGACATTACCAAAATGCCACCAAACTCGTCTGATAAGGTCATCTATAACTAAACACTATATTTGTCCTGCTAACAGCATGAAATCACGCTGAAGTAAATAACCACTCACAAATGAGTTCAAATAAGGCTTAGGGAAAAAACATGTTAACTAATGAGTAATGATGGCATAAACAGCTACTATAAAATTATATTTTACACATATAAGACACCTAGCATCCATTGTGAATAAAGGTCTAAAAGGTGATCATGAAATCTTAATCCAGTTGTTTCATGTTTATCATTAAAAATATAAAGGGAAAGAAAAAAAAAATTGTTGAAATTTATACCCAGGAGACTATTTTCCCTTCCTCACATCCATTTGTAGAACAAGAATTGAATTCTTACAATACAATTATCATCTATTTAATTAACATAAGAAATTAAGAAATGTTGTCATCAATAACTATAGCAAAAGGATACAATCAACTACTTGCGGATTTCCATCTGAGATTACAACCTCTGATGCCTCAGTAACAGCTGCAATAACAAATCCAGCCAAGCCATAGCCAGAACCAAGCTCAATAACTTTTTTAGACCTAAAAGAAATCATACCAGTCTGAGGTCACAGAAAAATAACAGTCAAAATGATGCTAATATACAGAGGAAGAATAAAGTAAAATATAATAATAGTTATTCAAAGCTGAGTAAAACCCTCATAAAAGAAAAAATATAGATCCTCAAACCTGAATATATCTCTATGTGACAAGCAATAATGAGCAAGAACATCTTCTGATGGCCAATTACCTGCAGAGAACATCATGAATTTATAAGCACCAACTGTGAAAATAAAAAGACCTGAATCAATATGAAGAGGATAGTGAAAACTGTAAGTGATAGCATATGATCGCCTATGTTGTTTCATCCAAAAAATGTCCCTCTAGTGAATAAAAGAAAGTTTTTTTGTAGATAAAGTCGTTTTTTTTAGGCAAAAAAAAATTAACATCAGAACATTTACGCAAAAAGTAATCTCCCTCCAGTGAATAAAAATCCTCAATAGCCGATAAAATCGTATTCATCCAAAAAATATAGTGATAGCAAATAATCACCTATGTTGTTTCATCCAAAAAATGTCCCTCCAGTGAATAAAGTTTTTTGTAGATAAATCATTTTTTTTAGGCAAAAAAATAATAAATTTTTTTGCATCAGAACATTTACACAAAAAAGTAATCTCCCTCCACTCAATAGCCATATAAAATCGTATTCAATTAGCTATAAAATATGCCCTAAAATAAATTTTTAAAGAATAGCCTTATCACTGTCAAAAAAAAAAAAACCTTATCTACATAATTACTACAGAAACTTTGATCGGTTAGAAATAATGCAAATAGGGTAATTATGGTTACTCATTATCGTGTAAGTAGGATAATGTTAATCTTTGTAGCCAGTGGGACAAGCTTCATTGTGTCAAATACAGATTTCATCACTTGTCTTTCCCACTAAACATGATATCTAGAGCCCGATAAGAGCCAACCTTGCTCCAAGAATCCCGGGATACCCACTAGTTCATCGTACCAACTTTTGTTTTTTCCAGAAACTGTGTTTTCCAAGATTTTTGGTCTCCACTAATGTGTCCTCATTCCAGAAACCCAAAAATCCGCTACAGCCACTGTTAGATTGTTTTCTGCTCTATTCAGGCAGCCACCAGCTGAGTTTTGGTTGCCCTGAACCCTACATATATCAGCTCCGTTTGATTTAATTAGAGCATTGCATGAGATAGCGTCCAAGCTGCACATACTTATTCTTGCTGCTTGATGCATGCTTCAGTGCATTTTGCAGTGCCTATTGCGACTATGGGCAATGACTTTTGAAAGCTCCCATTACATAAACTAATCCTACAACAACTAATTGCTATGATGATATCTTGAAATGGTTTGTGGAGCATCTGTTTAAGCTCCACTACCTCTATTGTACACAACAGTAATTTGTTTGCTCGTACTTCCAATCATCATCTCTTGGTCTTTGGGTTCTGGATTATAGTGCCATTGATCGCATCTGTAGATATAAATAGCTTCTCTCTCAACTCCCTCACTGGGTTATTTCACATGGTTACCTTAGCTAATGGTTCCCAAACAGAGTCCACACGGGTTGGTACTACCCAACCTCTCCTTCCTCTTTCAATTGATTTTGTACTATATGTTCCAAGATTTCCAATTAATTTACTTTTTATTAGCCTCTTAAACTGCTCTCTTGATTGTTTCATATCTTTTACTAGAGATTTTATTTTGTTTTTATTTTTTTGCGGGATCAATGTTCAGGTTAGATGATTGACATTAGATGTGAGTTTAATGATCTCTATCAACTCACTGACTATCTTGGCATTGGCAATGCCACAGATTCCACCTTCTAATACATGCTGAATTGGGCCATCCTATCCTGGCAATGTTACAACAATTAGTCGAACCTTGTCCAAGATTTCCACTACGTCTTGTGAACTGTGTTAACTCAAGAAACAAGTGTAGTTTGCTTCCTAATCAAGTATATATTGGAATTAGGTCTCCTTTTTCCCTAGTCCATTGATGTACGAGTTCCTAGTCATACTAAGTCAACCATGCTTACCTTATGCATTGATATTACATGTTTACCTTGGTCATGTTAAAGTTTTATGCAGCAGCGTCTCATGTCTTTCTTCACCAAACATCATGTGTTCATTTCATACCCCTCGACAAAATGGGGTTAATAAATGCAAAAATGCCATCTTATTGAAACAGCTCAGGTGTTCCCTTGAAGGTTACACTCGATCCCAAAAGGGTATTCCTCTAGTCTCCGTAGGTATTTAAACTCAATAGATATTACCTTCTTTGAATCTAATTAGTGCAAAATTGCTGATTTGTTCCTTAGGATGAGTCTTCGAAACTAGTTCATCATCTTCGTAAATCTCTATATGGACTCTAACAGAACACATAACATAATTGAAGTCTATGAAAGAAGATAAAAAAAAAAGTTGTGATACAGGGAATCACAACTGATAGAAAAAAGTAAAGAGAGATTTCCATTATCCAGGGGTAACTAACTAGCTGGAAGATGAGAGTAGTAGGGAAGGAGTAAGATGCACTGATGCAGCTTGAAAGCGGTCTTAAGGGAAGTATAGAGAGAGAAGGTAGGTCAGGAATGTGGTGGGACTTTGGAAGAGATTAAACCCTCTCAAACTGCCTAATGTTTCGGATACCTTCTTTTTTTTTTCTTCTTCTGTGGGTTGTTTTTTTCGATTCAAGTTTTAAATTACTTTTGATATAAGCCTGGTTTTGTCCAATAAAACAGTGTTTTGTTTATGTTCTCCTGTATTATATGGCTTTTATCAACTGGAACAAAAACTCCAGGTCCATTGAGCTTCAATCAACAAGGGACAGGTAACTAAACGGAACCTCCACAGCCAAAAATAAATAAATTGAAGAAACAAAAAATAATAACAAGATCAAGGGAGCAACGGTAACCAAATCCCACTGGATATTTACAAGGGAAACCCGTATAAAAGACCATGTGATTTATGCAAGATAGAAGCCAATCGCCTAATAATATCCCAAAACAGCAACTAAGACAAAAAGTCTTCCTTAAAAACTTGGGGGGTTACACTCCGGCCTAATACACCAAACTGTAGCATATGTCGCACAACAAATGTAATTGTTTCAAGTCCTAAAGAAAAGACTTGTCCTCAATATAGAATAAAAACTTTGACAACAAGCTTATAGCTCATGGTTTCTTTATTCTGAACTGTTCAACTATTCTACAATGACAATAGAATATTTTATGCAGATATAATCAGTCATTGTAAGCTCAGAAATGAAAATCTTAGATGCAGTTATGAGTTGTGAGATGGCAAAGAAACTTACAGACAAGCCCAGTGTTGTCAATGTTGTATTTGTTACATGTCTGAAAATCACTGAGGTTAGCATGGTTGTCAACTCTTTGTCTGCGTGAATAAAATATACCAATAGATAATGTTCAACTAAGAAACTTGAATGAATATTCTAAATTGAACACCAAAAACAAAACTGACCTCAAAAACAGTTGAGGATTGTCAGGGATTGGTAAAGTGTAACAAACTCGAGCATCTTTGCAATTATTTGAATCGTGGATTACATGAGATTGTATCAAGTTGAATCCATGACTTGTTCTTCTTGAAATGCGTTTGATACTCGTTTCAGATTGTTCGTCTGAAAATAATATAATTGGGGCATGAAAACAAGATTGAATAGAAGGAAGTTTGATGAATGTGGATGTGTGTGAGAATTGAATTACCTGAGTTTGTTGAAGAAGAAGAAGAAGAAGGTTTAGAGAGAAGAGCGTGACGAAGGATTTTCCATCTTAACGATGAAGCTTTCTCGTTCGTTCTGTTTTCCATCTTTTCATTTCAGTGTCTGTGGGAGGCTCATGTATTTGCTTTCATTTTGGAGGAACCAAAATTAATTTTTACTTTTTTGTGATATATTTTGACATTTTATTTTTGAATCAAAAATAATTTGTGGTTCTTCCGTCCCAAATTATAACTCGTTTTCAAAAGAAAAAATTAATTATTTTTAATATTATACCATTAACTATTTATTATTCTATTTTTTTCAATTTTAATTTATCTTTCTCATAACAATTTCATAAAACAACTCATAATATCTCTTTTCCATACAAAATTAATTACATTTCTTAATATTTATTAAATAGAAAAACAAATTATAATTTGGGAATAAAAAAGCAACAAATAAGATATTGTGTTTAGATATTAAAAAAAATAAGAAAAATAGTTTTATAGTTGCTTATCATTTTAGAAACTAACTAAAGGAATTAGGTATTCAATTATCCTATTTTATTTTATTTTTTGACAAGTCATTTATCCGTTTTTCTAATGCGTTTAATTATACATAAAGAGAGAGATGTCAAGTTTTGCATATAATATGATAAAAAAAATTGCAAAATAAAATTACAATAAACTCCTTTTTATTATATCTAAGATTGCCTTCATTACAATGGAGTTGTTCCTACTTTAATATGATTTAACTATTTTTTAATTACTAACTTAAATAATATTAATAAAATAGGATAAAGTAATAAATAAAATATTTTAAATGAAAGGTAAAATCTGAAGGAACAAAAACCAGACCAAATTGACGTGTCCTTTTTATATATTGTCATAGAAGATTACCTTTTTGGAAAAATCATTGAGTTTTTTTTTATTACAATATTACTTCAACCTATTAACACTTGTTTTCTCTCTAGATTTTTTTTTAGGGAAACACTTATTTTCTCTCTAGATAAAACTACTTTTGAAAATATATCTTAACATTTTTCTCATTTGAATTTATTTTTTTGATTTTTTTTTATTCTGAATGAAACAAGCCAATGTAATACTCTCTTTTTTGTTTGACGAAAAAACTAATGCAATACTCTTAACACTGATTGTTTTAAAAAACTGTTTTTTTCTTCTACAAAAAGTTGTAACAAACCGCCTCTGCCAAAGTTAATTTGATTGGAAGAATGGTAAAACTTAATGACTATTGACCTTACGAGAGTTGATTTGATCAGAATAATGATTTAATTTGAATGACTAATTAACTTACGTTCGCAACTTTACAATACGATTTGTAGCTTTTGATTCCGGATGATTTTTGCTCTCAAGTTTATTGTTAAATGGGTCTCAACTCTCAAGTACTTTGAACAAATGCATGAATGAGAATTCCTATGGTTTATGACACTACATGTTAAACATGTTGAAAAATGACGCACGTTATGTTTGTCAAATTCGCTAGAGTGTGTTTGGATGAGAGAATTTTTTTGAGGTAATGTAATGTTACGAGGGAATTCAAATATTTTTAGGTGAATTATATTGTTTGGAAGATAATTTGTAGAATTTTCAAAATGATAGAAATTAATGAAGTATTTTATTCAAGTTAAGTTTAGTGAATTTCAAATGACACCTAAAAGATGAGAATTTCCAATTTCTTCATTCTTATAATTTTTCAAACTTTGCATTATAGTCCTCACATTTTCAAAATTTTTGAATTGACCCTAATTCTTTTGAAAATTTAAAATGTAGCTTATACAACAATACATATATTTTATTTTATGTTATTTTTTGTTATAGAATAAGCTTATACATAAGCGCTTATCATGATAAGCACTTATGCCATAAGCTGCAAATAAAGTTGTTTATTCAAACAGGACCTTGATATTTTAGGAAAAGGTTTTCAACCCTTGCTAAGTAAAGTGTTGTTTAAAGTTAAAATTGTAGAAGTGGTTTCCTTGGTTTTAATTGCATCGACATAAGAGCAACAGAAGCTACAGAGCAATATTCTAGTTTTTCTTTAGTTTATTTCTATGTTATTGAAATGTTACTTTTATGGTAGAACACGTTGATTTAATAGTGAGTAACACAAGAATTTCGAAATAAAAAGTAATCAGAAGAATATGCATGCAGCCCCCAACTTTATTTTACATTCGGACTGTGAATTTGTGTACAAATGGTTGTTTTGAATTGGAAATATCTACAAAGGAACATCAGAAGGGTAATCTTTGGGATGCTTCTCAATGACTTTTCTAAGTTCTCTTTCTTGCTCCTCATAGACATCAGTAAACATGTCTTCAAGTGGAGGTTTTTGTGCTTTCTCTGCTACTTGAATAGCATGCATTAACTGTAATACAAATCCCAAAAAACAAAATGTCAAAACTCAAAACAGGTTCCTCTCAAAAAAAAAAAAAAAACTCAAAACAGGTTGGTGCATGCATACCAAGATATATGTTGGACTAAATAAATTGCAACAAAATTAACAAATTGAACTCACCTGCTTCCTGACACTGCTTCTAAGCTCCAATTCATCCTTGATACTACACCAACCATTCCTTTCAACCCATTTTTTGAATCTATTCACAGGATTTCCTTCCACCTTCCAATATTCAATCTCATCAATTGCTCTGTACTTGGTCGGATGTAGAGTGGTGGCCTACTCTATAACTAAGAGACCGAACATCATTCATTCACCATGAGATCAGTTAGTGAAAATACTTAGAATCATGATAATCTTGGCATGACGTAAAATTAGGAGCTCAACTCAATCATACCTCAATTAAGACTGGTCTTTGTTCTTTTATAGCAATTTTACGTGCGGTATGAACTGCACTATAAACAGCAAGTGCATCATTTCCATCTACTCTGATACTCCATATTCCATAAGCTTGACCTTTCGCCACAATACCATCACCTAATCAAACACCAAAATATAAGTTTCTAGTTTTTCTAAAATTGGAAGTTAATCACAGAGACATGAACATGATATAGACCCTATTTGGACAAACAACTTAATTAAGTGCATATACATTATGTATAAGCTATATCTATAACAAAAGATAGAATAAAGTCAAATTGTTTTCATACAAGGTATAAGATGTCTTTGTAGCTATCCTGGAGACCTTATGGAAATAAGCTAAAAACAGCTTATCGACTTGTCATAAGTTGTTTATATAAGCTTTCTCAAACAGTCTAACAAGTATCTATGTGAATAGATAAACTCAAGTAAATCAGTTCAAACAGACATATATTTAGTCAAATAAAAAGTTAAAAATCAGTGAGATATCAAATTTGGGTATGGAGGGACTAAGTAATTTTCAGACAAAAAAAAATTGGGACGGATTTCTATTGAGTACTTCGTAATTGTTCTTCGACAGGGGTACTGATGGCCCATCCATTGCTGCGACAGATAAAAAAAACTGGAGCCTCCATTACTGCTGCAAAATTCATACTGGCATGAAAATCTCCCTGCAATATTTCAAATATGAGCAATTAATATAGTGATGTGTTATTCTATTATTACTTAAGAGAGAAGGCTCATATTCATCATCACGCTAGTACCACCATCCCCACAAAAAGTTACTGCACAAGCACTTTTGCCATCCATTTTAAGCAATTAAGCAGCACCAACAGCTTGAGGAAGTTGTGTTCTGAATTTCTTCTTGCCAAACAGCATGAGTTGTTTTATTTGAACATCTATTTGTATGACAACCTAATGGACAACCATATTTTTACAAAGAAATGCATGTATTGGCACGAAAACCAAAGCAATAGAGAGAGAAAGTAAAAATATAATGTGAGTATGTGAGAGAAAGTTGTCACAAAAGTTGTTATAAAATGGTTGTACAAATATCATTTCTCATTTTAAAATATTAATAATTTCAGAGACTAAATTATATTACAAGTGTCTTAAATTGGTGATTCACATTTGGGAGTTTCAGTTGTCCTATTTCGTTTCTAGAGATCCACAATAGCAGAAATTGTAACATAGCAAAATATAAAAATGAGTTGAATTTGAAAAGAAACATGAGGGAATTTCAATGCCTTGGGGCAGAAGCAAACCTGAAGCAAGATATATCATCAGAAGAAAGCGCAGCTGCTGATGCAATGTTAACTGCTTCTTCTCCCATTGAGGTGAGGTAGAAGGAAATTCTTCCTTGCCTCTGTACCAGAAGAATATGCTGTCCATAGTTTGAAGAGTGACCATCTCAGAATACATCCTCACAGCCATTTCTTTGCCTAGAGTCTAAATTTCTGAACCTCAAAATACCTTCCTGTCAACAACTTCACTACATGATATGAATCTTGGGATTGATCTCTATAGAGGCACTAAACTTCAGCCTTGGTGTAGAGTGTAGACAGCATACCATTCTTTTTTATGTTGCCTAGAGTCTAGATTTCTGTCACCTGTGGTAAATAATATGGTGCATATGCGCCAAATACTTTTCCAACTTTCACCGCCCATTGTCCTACACTCATGGTATTTTATGTATTGAGTAAAATCTTGTGCTTTTAGCTCTAGCTGCTAGAACTTTTAGATTACTGATGACAAGAAACAGTCTCAACCCAACTCAAGCCACTTTAAGCCCTCATTCTCTTCAAATTGGTGAGTCAGCGCTGGAAATAGCCCATAAAACTTCAAAGCTTAATAGTAGTTCCAAGCATATTTCACTGAGGCATTGTCCTCCTTAGGTTGATTACTCTTCACCTGGAACTGAGAAGCTGAGTTTCTCATTTAACAATCCATCCAACTGCAACCAGGAATCTTCTGAACATTCTTATTTCTCATCAACTCTCTTACTTGTGCTGATCCTTCCCAATCTTCCGAAGTTGCAAGTATGTTAGACAATTGTATATAAGCACCTGAATTTCCAGGATCAAGCAGAATAATTTTCTCTGCAGCCATCTTTCCGATAGTCTTATTTCCATCGGATACGCAGCCTCTTAATACTGATAACCACATGTTTGCATCAGCCTGAAAAGGCATCTCTTCAATAAGATACATTGCTTCCCCAAAACAGCCAACTCTGGCAAAAAGGTCTACCATGCAAGAGTAATGTTCAATCCCTGGATTTATATCATAGTCATGCTTCATAGTACGGAACAGATTCCTTCCTTCTTCTGTAAGACCACAGTGATCACAGGCTGAAAGAACCCCAGTAAAAGTGATAGCAGAAGGCCTCACACCACTATACCTCATTTCATTAAAAAGGGTTAGTGCTTCTATTCCATATCCATTTGTCGCATATCCCATCAGCATTGTATTCCATGAAACTTCATCAGTTTTAATCATTCCATCAAAAACTTTTCGTCCCATCTCAACAAGACCACATTTACAATAAAAATCAACAAGTGAGGTAGAAATTATTTGGTCAGATTCAAGCCCCAAAGTAATAGCTTTACCAAATACCTGCTCACCGAGTTCAAGGGATGATTTAATAGCACAAGCACTTATAACACTAGCAAAGCTAAACTTGTCCATTTTCACATCCAGCTTATTCATCCTAGAGAAAGTATCCAACGCCTCACTTGGACATGCATTCTGAGTGAGGCCAACCAAGATTGAATTCCATGAAATCAAGGTTTTATTAGGCATCGAGTTAAAAACTTCTTTTGCATCTTCAACTCTTCCACAATTACAATACACAGTAATCATAGTATTAAGCAAGATCGCATCATAAACTTTGAGCTCACCAAACAACTTGCAAGTGTCATGGGGGTGTTGACATTTGGAGTATGCATCAAGCAGAGTACTAGCAACCACAATATCATGAGTCGCCCCAATCTTAAAAGCATGATCATGCATTTGCTTCACAAGTTCGACATTGATCAAGCTACTGGCAGCACTCAAAATGTTTGCAACAGCAGAGAAATCTCCCCAAACCCCATTCCTGCGCATTTTGTTGAATAGAGCCAATGCTTCCATTTCCTCACCATTGGACACGTAACCTGAAATAACCGAATTCCACAGCACAGAACAAGGATCAACCTTGTTATCAAAAACCCTTCTTGCATCACTCATTCTACCGGCATTTGCATAACCCGACACCAAAGCAGATAAAGAAAAATCATCAACTTCCTTCACAAAACCCACGAGCCGAGCAGCACTATCCAAATCACCACATTTCCCATAAAAATTAACTATCGAACTACACAAAACCTTGTCTTGTTCGAATTCAAAACCATCAATAAAAACACGCGCATGAACTTGTTTTCCGCAATCAAGAGCAAACAAATCAGCACATGCACCAAAAACAGTTGACAACACAAACGCATCACGGTGGACCGTTTCCAAAGGGTCCAAATTCATCTCCTTAAAAAGTAAAAGCGCATTTCTAGGATACCCATGTCGAGAATAACCATGAATCATCGAATTCCAAACAAGAGGATTCTTCATAGGCATGGCGTTGAAGAGAGCCTGGGCTTGTTGAAGATCACCCGACTTGGAAAGCGTCGAAACAATGAGGTTCCAGGAGTAATGGGTTTTGTGGGGCATGGCATGGAACAATTCCAGTGACTTGGTTTTGTGACCTAAGTTAATGTGAGCTTCAATGAGGGTGTTCCATGAGAAAGGATTTGGTTGCGGCATTTCGTCGAACAGTTTGGTTGCATCATGGAGAGAGGCGCGGCGAGAGTACTATTGGAGGAGGCGGTTGGTTGTGATGACGGATGAATGTAGATTACCGGTTTTGATGAGTGAGAGGTGAAGTTGTCTTGCTTCACGAAGCGTGCGGCACACGCTATGTAACTCCATAGTCATAACTTTCACACCTCTTCTTCATTCCTCATTCTCTCTTTCTCTGTCATTATATGGTGATACATATGCTTTTATCTACAACGAACATAATAAAAATTAATCAAATTTATGGTAAAATTATAAGAAAAAAATGTTAAATCAAAACACAGTATTTTGTTACATAAGATCAGAATAATGTTTTTTTCCAATATTGTTTTCATTGTTTTTTTGAGATTTAAATAACTTTTTATTTGATAATTCAAGTAATATTATAAAAATGATAAAATATTTGAAATGAATGATAAAAATAGAAGAAAAATTTCAACCAAAAGCGTGTATCACATTTATAGAATAATCCTGCTACTTGAGAGACTACTTTCATGACAGCATGTTGGTATTTGTGGAATTGGCGAAACATATCTATTTTTGAATTAAGATTTCAAAGACCAAGCAATCCAACACTGGTAATTCAAAAGTTTACTAGAGAAATAGAAGACAATAATAAACTGGTGCATAAAAGTCCGCATCAAAAGGAAACTATATACATCGGTTGGGTGCGACCTCAGATTGGTTGGGTTAAGCTTAATTGTGATGGTGCTTGGAAGGGATCTGGTACTCTTGCAGGGTGTGGAGGGCTTCTTCGAGACTCTGATGTCAGATGGATCAAAGGCTACTTCAAGAAGATTGGAATGTGTGATGCTTTTCATGCTGAAATGTGGGGCATGTACCTAGGTTTGGACTTGGCGTGGTGGGAGAATACCACTCATCTTATAGTGGAGAGTGACTCAAAGGTTTTGGTCGACATGATTACTGAAAATTGCAATTTTGGTGGAACGACTCCTACATTGGTCAAGCGTATTCGACAACTTTTGAGTTTGAGTTGGACTGTCAAAATTACCCATACTTGACGTGAAGGCAACAAAAGTGCAGATTGGCTTGCTAATTTCAGCATTTCGATGGATTCTCTTGAGTTTCATATTTTGGAGAATCCCCCTAGTGAGCTTAGAGTCTTTTGTTTGATGATATTTCCAGGGTTTGCATGCCTAGGAACGTCCGTTTAATTTCTTAGTTTTCTTTCTCTTTGGGCTTCGGCCCTCTTTTATACCAAAAAAAAAAAAATGTTAACTTCTCTAGTCACGACAATTAATGAATATGACAACATAATTGAGATTAATTTATATGCATTGGTGGTGTAAAACATTTTTTACACATGCATCTAATCAAATTACACGATAGTTTCATTTTTATAGATTAGTTTTTAAAATATTTTCATAAATATCTATGTGACATGATTTGATTGCATGCATGTGTAAAAGTTTGCGTTGTCGATGCATACAAATTAAACCTAAATAATTAGTGTAATGCATGATTTGATTTGATTTGTGAAATATAAAATGTTCATCGGATGTTAGTGTAATGCTATTTTTCGCTAAGAGGCGGTGCATTTTCTATTTTCTCTAGTTGTAATCCTATTTGGAGTTATAGAGTTGAGTTGTTTTTTCTAAGTATATAAAATTGTGTATATATAGAAAATAGTGACTTCTAGGGTGTGGACGTAATTAATTCCTTCACAAATTAACATAAAGACTAATTCGTCCTTCGTAAGGAAATATCATTGACTAATATGGGTATTAATTTTTGCTATGGATTCTATTAAGCTGTTAGAAAATTGTGAGGGATTAAATTGGACCTTTGACTTTCATGACTTCAAATAATTAGTGTGTTGAACTCCAAATAATTTGGTACCATGTTACTAGTATTACTGGTTCCTAATAAAGGTATGCTACCAATACTTTTGTATTACTTTACCATCAAGTGTATGAATGAACATAAGAACAAAAAGAGTTAAAAACAAGATAAAAGAATGAAAGAAAAGTAAAAACATGCTCTCCTTTTATTTATTTGAGTAGAAAATAAGAGAAGAAGTATCTTAAGTAAACATGTGTCAATCATTAATGTATTTTTCTATTAAGGGAGAAGATGCCCTTAGTGGAGTCATTTCCCCTCCTGATCAGATACGTCTATATCAAGTAGAGGGTCCAACCATCACCCCTCACAAGCCGTTAAATATGAAACTGATTATTGGACAGCAAAATTAAAGTAGTCATGCAATTTCAAACAAGAAAGTTTTATCCTTGTTCCTTAACTTGAACATCTTTTCCCAACTTCTGGTGCAATCCTGGGGAGGCTTAATGTCCCCAATCTCTTGCCTCATAATAGATAGCAGTAGTATTAAGCGACACAAGCTGCAAGGATCCAGTCTTAGCAGATAATTTCATTGTTAGTTAAGCAAGAAGACAAAATAGTAAGGCTTAAGTTTGCAGAAATTCAAAGGTGTGCTGCAGTGTGTATAATGTTTGGACCACAAGAAACCGTTTTTGTTTTTTCTTTGGCATTTGTGTAAAATTTGTGAGTGTGATAGAGATAGATATTGAGATTGAATGAAAAAAGTGATCTGTTGCGGACCATGGTCTATTTTAGCCGCTCCCAAAATTCTATGCTAGCAAACATCATAGATTTAAGATTTTAAGTTACAATAAAAGAAAAAGAAAATGATAAATGTGGGTTTAAACGAGAATATATTGAAGAGTTGTCCAGCCCCAATGTTCAAACTTTTGAATATGTTTAAATGAACCATCATGAGTGCATTCTGCATCAACAAGGACCTGAATCAAATCTCAGCATATGATCAAAATTTTAAGGGTAAAAACTAAGCAAGATGAATTCGAAGTAAAGCAATAGTTACTTTGTCATAGCCATAGCTTGCAGTCTCATTTTCAGATGTAGTCTTATATAATTCTCCTTTAGTAAGACCTATAACTCCAGAATGTTGTCCATAATATGAGTTTAGCACCTAAATCACCAAGAAGGTCTAGAATCATACAAAGTTTAGCACCTAGCTAAACATCAGATTTGCAGAAAAACCATTATAATTCTGACTTTAGCAAATAAAAAAACTATATACAAAATTTCTCTTTCAACAAAATGCATCCTTAAAAGAAAATATTCTTATTTCGTATTCCAAGTCTTACACATGTTCTCCATTAGATAAATCAAGTCTTAAACCCAAAATCATAGTTAACAATAACTAAACATTTGTGCAAGTCGTATCTTGGTTTGATACAGAACTGAACTCAATTGATGTGAATCTTTAATGTGTAGCTATTTTAGACATGAATATCATCTTAAAACCCAATCCATTATGATGGATCAGATTCACTGTGATAAATCCTGATTCATTCTAATGAATCGCTATCTAAACACAGTGTAGGTGTAGCTAACAAATTTTCTTTTGTAATTTGATATATGATTTGATTTTTAATTATTTTAAGTTTCATGAATCATATTCGATGTACCATGTCACTTGTTTTTACTTAAAATTACATTTTTATTATTAATAAAGTATCTTACTATTCATAATAAGATTTGATTCACGATTTGTAAAATAGGTCTTTGATTCACAATTTGAATCTCATTTTGATAAACATGCTCAAAAACGTTTTTTCTTTTAACATTATTCATAAACAATAGAAGGACATAGAATATAAACAATACTGGGTACAAAAATATCTACCAGCAGCAGCATATAGGTCCAGCACATGACCCCCTGGTGCTCTACTTTAAGCAATAACAACAGCTCCAGAAGATGCATCAATTCCATATATTTGATACAAAACAACCAACCATAATCAATAACATTCAAAATCCATATATGATGGGGAAACTAAAACTAGTTAAAGGGACAACACACAACAAGATAATTTACCTTGGTGATTTGTGATTTCTTAATCTTTGAAATTATCATCTAATACGATCATTCTTCAAGGGTCGGTGAATCGAATATCATCTGTGATACACTTCTGTTTGAATACATGGATTCCACTTTCAATGGGGACTAGGGCATTGTTTTCATCTTGATACATAATCTCCATGTGGTTCCATTCATCTTCTAAAAGTGCTTCATCCAAATTATCTTCGAATTTTATCGTTTGAAGATCAAAAATATATGTATGATCTGGTTCAACGGACAAATGGGGAAATCTGTCCCTAGAGTCAAGTTTACATTCATTGCCATTGATGATCACGATGGGATAGATTGTAGATTTGACAAATATCGAACTGGGAACAAGACAAAGTGCTATAGCAGGGAACTTGTTACGAAACCAAAAGGAACTTGACCCTTTGCTGCTACAGTGCTCAAACCAATCTGGAATTCTTGATCTTGGCAAATAAAACATGGTACTTCCAGCTTCATGCAATTCCTGTTAAGTCATAAAAGTTCATAATAGCAAATTTTAGTACTTCATTATATAACTTATAGCATATAAATTATATTCAAAAACATTTAAAAAACCTGATTCATAAACATTTCTGTACAAGTCCAAGATTTGCATCCTCGTGCATACAATATTTTCAAGTTTGGCGCTATTCCTCTAACTTCTTGAAGATAAATGCATTCATCCACACAAAGTTCCCTTAGCAAATGACATTCTTTTATGCATTCTGGAAGAATTGTGAAATTATTATGGGCTAAGTATAATTCTTTTACATTAACAAACCATGTGAGAGTTATTGGAACAAATTCATCTGAGAGATTGCAGAATGCAAAATGAAGAGATTCTACGGTTGAAGAAACCATTGAGCTCACTTTATCTTCAGCCTCATCTGATTTTGGGAATTGCCATCCTTCTGAAACCCAGCCAATTATCTCAACTAGTTTTGGCATCGTGAGAATGCAACTTGGTAACTTGAACACTCCACAACAACGCAGCTGCAATGTTTGGAGATGAGTGAGATTTTGAAATGAATTTGGCAATTCTTTTAAGGTAGTTTCCTCCAACACAAGGTTTTTCATATTTTCCATCTTTCCTAATATTTCTGGAAAACTCTCAAGATTTGTGCAAAATGAAAGATTGAGTTCGTCAAGGGATATCAATTTCATAGGTGGAAATCTCCTAAGCTTACGGCAAACTTGGGCACTCAAGACCTTAAGTTTTTCCAAGAACCCAACCGATTCGTGAATTGTAGTTAAATTCTTACAACGTTCAAATGAAAGAAATTCTAAATTTAAAAGAGAAGATGCATCAGGTATTTCTGTCAAAAAATCCGAGTCATTAAAATTCAAAATCTTCATATTCAAGAACTTCTGCAAATAATCAAATACAACATAAATAAACTAACAAGAACCAAATGCATGAATTAATAATGTCGCAAATGAATTTATTAATTTACATATCAATGAAATGAAATCACTATACAATTACCTTCAATAAGTCAATCAACTTGATAGATGTTAAACAACTTATTGGCAACTTGAATATGGCAAGTTTCTTTGGATGGAAGTCACATGGCAAGTACTTTGAAGGATATCTCCACCACTCGACTACTCTTAAACTATTTGGAAGATGCTTGGGTCCTTTGGAAAAACGGCCACCTCTTATAATTAGGGTTTTTAGGTTTTTCATCTTCTTGAAGGCTATTTCATCCAATTCTACCTGTTCTTCCTGCATCAGAAATATGGTTTTGACTGCACTAGTTCCCTTTTAACATAAAAAAGAATGAATGATCAACCATACTTACATTAGATGTTTATGCATATAATATTCATATATACATAAAAATGTACATAATTTATAAGAAAAATATAAAAACAAATGTGATATACAAGCTTTTAATCATTTAAAAAGATAATTTAAGGTTATAGAAGAAAAATAAATTATCCACGTCATTCATACTTACTGTATTGTCTTCTAGAACATGAATTATATCTTCGTGAAACCATAATCGACTACGTTGTCCAGGTTCGTCCGGTGATTCCAATCGAACAATTTCTTTAGCCATGTCCTCTATCAAGTTATGTAGAGTCAATTTACCAGGCCAACTAATCTTTATGAGGGATTTTTCAACCAATACTCCAATATGATATTTCATGCAAGCATCGTAATGAGCATGAAGCATATTTTCTACATCTGGCAATGCATATTCTGTTCCTGTGTAGAAACAAGCTATGTCAAGAAAAACACTTTTCTCATCTTCCTCCAAAGCATCAAAACTTACTTTGAGTATATTTTGGATCTCTTTATTAGGAATGATTTCATATCGATGTAATGCAGATTCCCATTCTTGTATATTCTTTCCAAATAAATTGGAACCTATTACTATCAAAGCCAATGGAAGTCCAGAAGCATAGCCGATTGCACGCTTCAACATATCAAAGTAACTCGGATGAAATTTTTCTGTTTTAAAAGCTTTCCAAGTAAGCAATCGAAGAGCATCTTTCTCGTTTAACACATCTACTTCATATGTTCTATTAACCCCGTGATTTGACAACAAATGTTTGTCCCTAGTTGTAATAATAACTCTGCGTCCAGAACCAAACCAATCAGATCCTCCAACCAAGGCCTCCAGTTGTGCTATTTTATCAACATCATCTAAAATCAAAAGAACCTTTTTTTGTCGGAGTCTGTACTTTATTATTGAAATTCCTTGTTTGACACTTGTTAACTTAATTTCCTTTTCTCCAAGGGTTTCTGAAAGAAGAATCTTTTGGATATGTTGTAACGCGTGTTTGTATGAATTTTCTCTCACATTTTCAAGAAAACACAAAGCTTCAAAGTGGTCGGCAATAAAATTATAGATGGCTAGAGCAAGTGTTGTTTTACCAATCCCGCCACTTCCATGGATTCCAATCATGTTGACCTCGTCATTGGACCCAATATCAAGAAGTGAATTTATTTCTAGAACTCGAGGCTCTACTCCAACTGGATAGTCAGCAACGGGTAAAGGCACACAGTTCATCTTGTTGGAAACATGTTCAACGATATTTCCAATAAACTCATATTCATATCCATTCCTACCAAAGCAAAACAAATTGAGATGAGTCTTAGTAAAATATTTCCTCTATCGTACAGTGAGTGTCAGACTTACTCATTTCGCACATAATAAGAAAAAACTATATTAATATGAATTTTTTTAGTTTCTATCTAATAACGGAGATTGTGACATTGTTGTTAACGAGGGTAAGTGCGGTGTTGTGTGGTAAAACATTAAGTTGTATATAGAAATACACTAAGAAAACTATAAAAAAAAAATGCATTAAAAATTGAAAGTCGGTTCAACAAAACATTTATAAAGATAAAGACAGTAGTTACCCAATTTTGAAATGCCATCCAGACAAGTTAGCTACTTGTTGCAAAGCATTCTTCCATATTTGCAAGTTATTATCATTGAATCTCTCTGCAAGCATAGATAAAGCTTCACCGTAAGATCCTGTCTGCTTTCGCACATCAGAAGGATCAACATCATAAAAGATTGGCCAAACCAACCTACCCTTTCCCTTAATGCAGTCAAGGATCTTGACAAGTTCATTTAAGCAAAATGAAGAAGAAGCATAGTTCTTAGAGAGCACGATAATAGCAATTCTAGACTCTTCAATTGCCTCTAAAAGTGATGGTGTGATTTCATGCCCTCTTTGAAGTTCTTCATTGTCAATGAAGGTGTGGATTCCCTTGTCAGACAGAGCTTTGTAGAGATTTCCGGTAAAACCATAGCGAGTGTCTAAGCCTCTAAAGCTTAGGAACACATCGTAGGTGAATCCATAACCGAAGGAAGAAGAAGATGAAGATGAAGATTCTCTCAAAGCCATGTAAAGAAATCAAAGATCGTATGTGTTTGTGTATATATATTGCGTTAATTAGTATTAGCCATGGGAATATCCTCTTCTTTTACTGCATGGTTTCTCTTTTTAAAGATATATGAACATAATATCAGTACGTATGCGATTTTTGGACCACAGAAATTAACAATCAGCTTAGAATCGATATAGCAAACTATAGTAGTTATACTTTTTTTAAAAACATATAGTGCTATACTTTTTAATGAAATTTTTTTTACAAATAGAACCGACTTATTAATATTCTTATGAATCACATTTATATCAATTCTAACGATATGGAGAATTATTTTAGGCTTTCAAGTCGGTTATGGATCACATTTTCCCAAATTCATTATTTGTGTATCTTGAATTCCTTCATGGTTTCTTTTTTTTAATCTCAATGTTAAATTTAAAGTATACAATTTCATTATTTAAGAAAGATTCTTTAAAAAAAAATATTTAAGAAAGATTATTAGCTTCATAAATACATATTCAACCAAACTTTAATTGATTATTTACAAATATTTGTTCTAGTATATTTATATGCGTATGTGCATTTCTGCAGTATGATTATAAA
>Ga0315913_1001593_pt1 | contig 25293 bp, 30 predicted proteins | sample MpolsnodulesMG_FD_207736 | JGI IMG/M metagenome (GOLD analysis project Ga0315913, IMG submission 207736) | Medicago polymorpha root nodule microbial communities from Los Angeles, California, United States - small nodules | ecosystem: Host-associated > Plants > Roots > Nodule | place: USA...
TTGTTTGTCAACAAAACTTGTGCTCTTCGATTTCTGGTGTTTATTTTTTTTAACAATCATGGACAACATGAATGCACATGAATGTCACACTTGCTTTGAATATGGAAACACCTTCCTGGGAAGACACCTCTTGTCCTAGAAAAGGGGCCATAATCGCAACTTTTTGTAAAGATAAGGGGTCAAAAAACATATGTCCCTTATGTTAGGGGGTCAAAAGAGCATATTTCCCTAAACATGGGGGGTCACTTTTGCCATTTTTATTAATAGGGGGCCAAAATCGCAACATTTTAAAACTTAGGGGCAAAAAATGCAGTTTAGCCTAAAATTTACAACAAATTGTCTCTAAATCTATGCTAGGAGGCATTCAGTAACTATTTCGTTATGCAGCTATTTAAATGCTACTTAATAATATTTAAATGATTTAGGAACACAAGCTTTATCTAACATTTGTATGTTGCTAAATTTGAAGTGTAACATTTTCTAATGTTACTAAATCCTAAATATGTTGTAGTGTCTGAAGTGGATTAAAACTCAACATTACAAATTAAATTAAAATGATGATCATTTTATCCCTATTAGGTGGAGTATGAATCATTTTACCTCTATATTTCTTTTTAATTATTTACATATCTCTCCTTTCTATCCCTCTTGCACAAATAACATTGTTGTTTTTCACTTCTTCCTAAATGTATTGGTTTTGTTCTTATATATTTCTATTAACAATAATAATGATATTGATGATCATTTTACAACCATCTTAGGTGGAATATGAATCATGTTCATTTCTTTTTTCTTTTCAAAAAACGTGGAATATGAATCATGTTATTGAAATGTCACAATAATAGTAATGTAATTGTTTTTTACTTAATATTATGTGACCTGTTAACTCTTACTAATCATAATTAAATAACGTGTACAAATGAAATCCATTTCAAAACTTATTTTAAGAATTTTTCATTAAAGATGCGCTAATTAATAGTTGTCTAAATCGGTGTTATAAAAAAGAAAGAAACATTCTAACTAGATTTGAATCAGTAATGATTATATGGGCACGCTAGTAGTTCACTGTTTTATATCACTTTTTCGCCAAATGCATGAATTACTAACGTTCATTACAAGAAACTTGACATATAATGATAGACAATAACAATCACTATAAGATAAATTTCAGTAGTAAAAAGTCGCAAGGACATTTACTGACAACCCACTACTACCAAATACCCCCTTTAATAGCATTCATTTGGGCGTTTAATAGCGTTTTTGAAGTGCTAAGAAAGCCCCCGCTATTATAGGTTAGAACCCCTATAATAGTGCTTTCTAAAACGCTATTAAATAGCATCGTTTCAATAGCGATTTCAGGAAAGTGCTAATATAGCCTTATTTTTGTGCTATTTTTAAACAGATGTTTCTTAGCGTTTTCCAGAAAGTGCTATCTTAACTATCCCTCTTTATAATGCTTTCAGAAAACACTAATAAAAGTCCCAATTTTTTTAAAAAAATAAATCTACAACCAAAAGCATCATAATAAGATACTAACTAGACAAAAAATATACAAATGGATCAGAAACACTAGTAATCCATTAATAGAAATAAACAACAATAATATGTTGATCAGAAAGCTAATTACAAATGAAATCTAATGTACACCTGCATAAAAATGCAAAGACTGTGCACAGTAAAATGAAATAATAAATTCATACCCATGGTATTATACTATTTTACTTTACTGCCTATACTAATAATAATAAAAAGATAAAACAAACTGCTACCACTAATTTAAAGTAAAACAAAATTATTTACATTGTAGCATAAGAGAATCTTTGTTTCTTGGCCATCCATTATACTTAGTGTATAACAACGGGCGTGTGTCCGTCTGTCATAGTCAAATTGTTGTCACTATTTGCTTTTTACCTTTACCTACGAACATAACCATAGGTAATTCCAAGGATACTATTTTAAACTTAACTAGAAACAACCCCGTGTTAAGCACGAGACCCATGCTCTACCTGGGATGGGCGTCCAACTGGAGGTAATGCGTCAAAGCGCATTGAAATGTTATATGAATTTCAAAAATAAGGAAAAAAATAATGACAAAGCTAACGTTAATGATAAAAGAGAAAATTACATTGACTACTCTTAAGATTTTCTCAAACAATACAAGCACTCTTTAATTTTCTAAACACTAAATTCCCGTAGTTTTATCCAAAGAAAATTCAATAACCATGTAAATACATGAATTAATTTCACTTATTTTAGTTTGATATATCTTGTATGATCTGTTTTCTGTTTATGGTAATTAAGTTGAATGAGGTTTTGTACTGCAATGAGGGTTTTGGTGGATAGACATTATGGTTGACCAATGAAAATGAAATAATCTTTGATATATCCATTTTATTACATTAGAGCTATAGATTTTTGATATTAAATCACCTTGATAGTGGATCATTGAGTGGTCTCTTATGTTTGGGAAAATCACCAAAGTGAAAAATTTGAAGAAAAAATCGTCGAAAATTAAAGGAGTTCATACTCATTTGAGGAAGTTAACTGCTGAAGATAAAAATGAGATTAATAACTTAAACGGAGTTAAATTATAAGGGAGGTGTTTGTCAATTCGATAACAAAATAAGAGAGTTTAAACGGTGTTAAACATTAATCTCCCTCTTAAAAAATAGATGGGGTGTTTGTGTTATTTAAGAAAACCTTAAGAGAGGTTAGTGTAATTTTTCCATGATAAAATCATTAAAAAATATTATATCTTTTTCATTAAAATGGAGAGAAGAAAATATTATATCTTGCATCGGCCAATTGTGCCCTTCTCAAGCAAAAGGTTTAGATTCACACCCTGTATTCAAACATAGTACAAAATGTCACAGTACAACATATGAAGTAGAGTACACAAGTTGTATAAGAAACAAACCAATTGAGAATTGAGTCGAGGCTGATTTTAAATAGAGAAAATATTACACACAGACACCATTGGTTAGGTCTCGACGATTGCACTACGCCATGATATTATAGCACCGTCTTAGCCTCTCTTTTTTTGACAAAACTGAAACAAAACCACTCCTCGACTCATAAATTTGGTAATCTTTATTGCAAATGATGATTCATGTGACTGAAACATATTCTTATAACATATTTACGTCCAACTTAACACTAACACAATAAGTAATAAGTAAATAAACACATTTACATCAAAATCCAGTTCAAAAAACACATTCACATTCTAATGTTAACACAATTATGCCAAAAGCGTATCTCACTAGTGCAAAAAACCCTTTTTAAGTCGGTTAAGAAGGGCCTTTTAAGTCGGGCGCGCGCCTGACCTAATAGCTGCCGTCATAACAAGTTTTGGATTGTTAAGTTGGATTTTGAGCCGACTTAAGAAAATGACTTCTTAAGTCTGGTAAATTATTAACCGACCTAAGATGTATTATTTTTTTGAAAAAAAAAAAGCAGTTTACCCTTTTTTAATTAGGGGCAAACATGTAACCAAAAGAAATTAGGGGCAAACTACTTTTTCAAAAAAATTAAAAAAATTACAATGGCTCTAATATGAACCTCATACTTTTGCTGTTCAGCAATGCAGTCAAATTATATAATTTTGGCAAAGGCTTTTTTACTTGGTTTCCTTTACACATAGATCTAAATTAAGACCTGGATTATATTACATAATAGAGTTGGTTTTACATAGACTACTAGCCTATAATTGATTCAGAAAACAAAGTACTAGAAAGCTTAATGTCCCTATGAAATAACAAACACATCTTGTAGTTTCATAATTGCAACTTTGTACCTCATAGAGCATGGCAATGCTAAACTGCCATTCCCACCTTTTTTTCTACCTACAAAATAGGCAACATGAATCAATAAAAATAATCAATTTTCATATTCCAAAACCTCAACAATTCCACAGAAAAAAGATTGTGACACAAAACAGCAAAAAAGCGAGAAAACCCGAGAATAAAACCTCAAGCCAAGACACTTCATACAAGCAAAAGCAATAAGCCCCTATCACTTTGAATAAATTAAGAGTTTATCAAGTCACCCACTCAATAGTTTATTCTATGTTTTGCTAAGGTAATTAAGCAAACAAAAGTGGATTTAATAACTATACGTTTAACTAATCATAGATGAACCAAAATATTCATTAACTACTCTACTTAAGCATTGATATGCATACAAGGACTACCCATCATATAAGGACCTATAAATATAAACTACAATGTATAAAGGTCCCTGTATAAGTATCAATTTACAATATCTAAAGAATAATGATAACAATTAACAACAAACAAGTAACATTGAGAGCAAGATATTTTTACAAATACATAGATGATGGGAAGATAATAATCAAATTACTTTACTAAAGCAAACTTCCAGTCAAAAGATGAATCAAATTAAAAGTAGACCTCCATGTAATTAGATGATTAATTATAAACAAAGTTAGAAATTAGTAACGAAACAATAATCAAATAGACTTATTAGCAACAAGACAAGAATCAAAGAGACCTTGATAAAATTCGATATTTCAATTTTAAGATAACTACACAACCCATAACCATTTGAAGGCATGATCGAAAGCCACAAAAACAAAGATATTGGTGGTACTGCAAAAACTAAGACATGCTACAATTTGTAAAGAATATATGCTACCAATTTTAAGGTACATAGAATATATGCTACCAACATGTTTCAATTTGTAAAGAAATTCATCAATGTTTAACACACCCTAGTTCCTTCCTCTCCTCTCTTCTCAAAGGACCATTCAAGAGCATAAATCATCAAGTAGCTCTTCAAGCACACATGGAAGCATAATTACAGAAACAACAATTGAAAAAAAAAAATTGGTGCTAAATATATGAAAATACCTTAGATATAGGAATAACCAAACTTTTCTAGAGAGAAACAGCCTCTTAATTGGCCTTTCAAATATAACAATGTTACCATATCAGCCCTTCGACGATTTGTATAGATAAATTAATTCTTTAATGGAGAACTATAGCAAAGAGCCAAAATAACAAATTATGTTAATATTTGTATATTTGCAAATTATGTTAATTAACAACAGAAAGCACCAAAATTAATAACAACAAAAACACAAGAAAAATTAAAATAAAAAATGCAAACTGTTTAATCCACGAACTGAACAGAAATTATATCTTTGGTTTGAGCTTCATAGACTTCTGAGTTTTACAATTCTTGTTGAATATTTGATCTGTAAAAGAATAATTTTGAAATTAAAATGGAAAAGAAGATGAAAACGAAGAAAAGATGGATTTGGAGAGTACCGAATCTGAGTGATGCTGAGATCAGAGGGCGTCGAAACCCTTAGGCGTTTGAACGACATGCGGCGAAACTGTTTGCGAGGTTGAGTTTTTTATGCGAATCAGAGGACTAGTGTTTAACGAAACAGAGATGGATAAAGAAATCGATAGATGTGTCGGTGTCGATTGAACTGTGTAATTCAGCAAGAGTCGTGACAGCCGAGATGGTAGAGTTCCAGATTGGTGGTTGAGACCTTCTTCTCTCTTCTTCCTTAAACCCTAATACCCATTGATTTTTTTGGTAAAAAAATCCCCCTTTTTGATTGTAAACCCAGAAGCAATGGTTAGAGATGAGATGGCGAAGGGATCTTTGTGCTACGTGAAAAGTTGAATGAAATAAATTGATGGTGGGTTGAACAAATGTTGAATAATGGATTTACGATAGAAACAAAAGAGGGTTTCCTTTATTATGTTATTTTAATTTTAATTTTTAAGAATATAAAATCTTCTTAAGTCCTTGGTCAATAAAACGACTTACGAAAACTAAATTTAATATTTTTTTATCAGTGTTAAAAATAATTACAAAACTGCCACCGTGTCACTTGTTAAGACGGGTGGCAGAGACAACCGACTTAAGCACTTTTCTAAGAAGGTATTTTTGTACTAGTGTCTCCATTATCCTAATGTTATCACAATTCCCGATTATCCTAATGTAATTACAATTCTTCCAAAATTCAGTTCAAAAACACATTCACATAACCTAATGTCAGAATTCTTCCAAAATCCAGTTCAAAAACACATTCACATAAGTTCATTTCAAGAATAACAATACAATACCTAATTACCACACACGTATCAAAAAAGAAAATGATGAAAAAGAAAAGTTTCAAACTCACAGCAATTCCTATCAATCAGAGGGAGTACGGACATTTCTAAACGCTTCAGAGAAAGTTTGAACGATATATAAAGTTCCACGAACGATTGATATAGTTTTTGAGCTAAAAATTGATGAATGTGATGAGTGAAATTTGTGAGGTTTGAGATCGATTTGAAGGTAGTAGAAGTTTGTGAGCTTGAGATCGAAGAAAGTGGTGAGAGAAGTTTGAAATCAAATGAAAGTGGTAAGTGAAGTTTGTGTTCGATCCAGAGAGGTTGAAGTTTGTAGACAAAGCTTTGTTTGTGAACATAACAATATTAATTAATGATAATAATACAAGTTTTTGTGACGGTTATGACTTGTCCGTAGGCAAAAATGGGACTACTCTGCAAATTGTCCACTTTTCTTATAGTGGTGACACAAGGTATAACAAAAATTGTCCTAAACTTCAGTTGTCATTATAATCAAAGCCTATTCCATAGAATCTCAAATTAATATCCGGCTAACATGACGTTGTACTAAATGATTTTTTTTTTTGACAAAGACGTTGTACTAAATGATAAAAGCAACCAACATACTAATCAATCCTCAAGTATTATTATTATAAGAAAAAAGAAAAATTATGAATGGAAGAAATTTTAGGGAAAGACAGAGAAAAGGAAAAAAAAAACCAAAGGTTGTATGTTTTATTTTCTATTCTCTTTAGACATTTGGAAAGAGTCGATGTTTAAGGGAAAACCTGTGAATAAAAAAACAAAAAATTACTTTAACTTCACCGTAAAAATGAATCACCGTACTCAAGAAATATTGAAGAAAAAAAAAATCAAAATAATGTTTACCTTTATATTTCCAATTCTCTATTAAGTCATTTCATTATGGTTATGGACATTTCTCGTTCCTTCCAAGTCCGCCATAGTAAAAGTGATGACCCCATTTGTCATTAAATCTTCCTTGTACATTATAACAATTTGGTTGGTCTGCTATATATGTTGGATTTGATAGTGGAGTCAAGAAGTTTTTAGAACCTACAACTTGCATATTTCTAAAATATGAAGCTTTTCCATAACCCTCTTCAGCAAAATGTCCACTACCCATTTGGGTTGATGTGTAAGCCCCTGTTGACATTGTATTCACTATTTCTCCACCAAATTGAACCATAGTTGCATTATCTTTTAAGGTCGTGAACAAAGAGGATGGCCAGTATCCAATAGGGTTTCCAATTCCATATTCAAGCCACCAACTCCCATTCGTTGGATCCTACACAAAAAACATAGATAAGTGAACCTTATGTTAAAGAATTCGGATCGCCTGCTGTTGACAATCTCTAATATTCATGCAAGAAGAATATCAATGGTAGTTGGATCGAGATCGAACAATATAAACACTAAGCTCGATATTTTAGTTTCAATTACTTGTTGTGCAATATGGTTTGTTTGATATCGTGTAGTGTGATTGTCACTTTTTGTTTTGATAAAAAAAAAATAAATAAATGGTATTTGAAATTGAAGATATTAGCCAATTTGGTTATTGGAATAAAAAAAATCAAAATGTTTTTCAATTAAATGTTCTCAATCTCATTAGCTACTTCAGAACAATTTAGAGACTAATTAAGTTGATATTAATTATTAAAATTATTTATGTACGATTGATATTTTTGCAATTTAAAAACAGTTTTTTTCAACTTTAATAGAGTAAATTGATTTATCTTATCCCCACACACTTGAGGTGTTAAAATACTGAGTTCCAATATTCTCAATTTTGAAGGCATTATTGAAAAGATAAAAGTAATAAAAAGCTCCATTCTTGATAATACTATGGTAGCTATCGAAGTCATCAATCCACTACATGTAGACATAAACTAGAGGTGGTGATGTTTGTGTTGCACTAAAGCTCGACATCAGCAAGGCATACGATCAAAGAATTGGGATTATATAAAAGCACTAATGTTTAAGATGGGTTTTGATGAATTATGGATGGATATGTGTGTTGAATCTGTGGATTATTCTGTTTTAGTGAATAAAGAAGCGGTTAAAGCCATTATCCCCGGGGGCGACCTCAGGCAAGGAGATGCTATGTCGCCTTATTTGTTCATAATTTGTGTTGAGGGGTTATCTTCCTTAATTCGTGATGCAGAGGGGGGTCGTTACATGTACTTCAATTTGCAGAGCAGCTCCATGGGTTTCACAATTACTATTTTTGGACGACTGTTTTCTTTTCCTCAAAGTGGAGGCAGCTCAAGCTCAAATTATGAAGAATATTCTTGTTACTTATGAGGCTGTTTCGGGTCAGGCAATCAGTCTGCCTAAGTCATACATTTTATGTAGTCGTAATGTTGTCATTGATATGAAATATATTATTACTAATATTTTGGGAGTTCAAGTGGTGTTAGGTACTAGAAAATATTTGGATCTTCCTTCAATGGTGGGGCGTGATAGGAACATTACATTTTCTTATATTAAGGACCGTGTTTAGAAGAGAATCAATTCTTGGAATGTGAGTTCCTCTCTAAAACGTGATGTGTAGTAATGATCAAATATGTTCTTCTAGTTATTCTGTCCTATGTTATGAGCATTTTCCAATTACCAGCTTCATTAGTTACTAGCTACTATTGAGAGGATGATGAATTCGTTCTCGTGGGGTGTGGTTATAATAATAGAGGTATTTACTTGTTATTTTGGAACAATCTCTCGATGCACAATGGTCATGGAGGTATGTGCTTTAAAGAGTTCTCCTCCTTTAATTTGTCTATGCTTGGTAAACAAGGTTGGAATTTTATCACGGAACCACAATCACTTGTCTTTGGTATTTTTAAAGCTCTGTATTTCCCATCTTGTAGCTATCTTATGGCAACTTTAAGAAATGTTGGAACACTAGTTGATTCTAGTGGAAGTTGGATAGAAAAACACAAGGTAAGAACTAGTGTGTGTGACATAAAAATGTCCCACATTGGTGAGCCACACTAATTACCAAGTGTTTATATAAGGGTGGGGTAACCTCCAAGGGTGTGCCCTTGGGGTACCCAGTTTTGCGAACAGGTGAGCGCTTAGAAAAATATATATCACGTGCGACGACGACACTGCCGCTATCCGTACAGCCGGTTTGGCTTAGGCTTGGGTCAAAAAGAAATATATTTTTTATCACTTGAAAAATGATAAATTAATTAATTTAATCATTATCTGAAAGTGTCACACGCGTAATAAATATATTCGTTACGATCCGATCCAATCAAAAATGCGTATCCAGAAAGTTCCAGATATATCCAATAGAAAACAAAACGTGTTTTGCTTAAGGATTAAGCTGACTTAATCCTTAAGTCACTCCGTTTTTTGTTACGAACTCTCTCTATAAAAGGAGAGCTCACTCCACTCATTCATTACATCGAAATTCACATTTGATGATTCATGTACTTTTCCTCTCTTATCCCTCATTCGACTTATGTTGACGAGTCCTTCTTCTGCTTCTACTCCTTTCTGTCCCTTTCGATTTCGATACGAGTGATCTACGTACCATATAGAGTGGTTTTAATCGACGATTAAACCATATTTTTGAGATGTATATTCTCGAACAATTACATATTGTGAAGTATGTAATTGAACAATGAACTAAGCTGTTTTATCCTGGAGGCGGCGCAGTTGTTAGTTTATCTTGCACAAACTTGGGTAGTGGCGCGAAATGTCTTAAAGAGAGCGACTTGGTCGTGACTCAACCCGGTAATCTCTTCGGTGGTAGTTTCTGAATTTTAAATACAAAAACAACAATTTTAAGACGTTTTTGAAAAACACCATGAGTATCGACGAAATTACCGTTTGTGGAACAGCTGACGATTTCAACAAACCATTTAAGTTTCACGGCAGTCACTTCAAGTGTTGGCAAACTAAGATGCTGTTTTTTCTAAATACGAAAAAGGTTGTCCACGTCTTGAAGGAGGACATACCTGTGATACCAGTGACTTCGATTCCTATGGCATCGAATAGTAACAGTAAGACATCCATGGATACAAATATTTGTGATCCTACTAGAAAGGCTGAGTTGGAAAAGCTTACTGTTAAACATGCTGAAAAGGGGAAACAAGCCAATATAGATATTCACCTCTGGAAAGAAAATGATTATTTATGCAAATATTTCATTTTGAATAGTCTCGCGGATCATCTGTATGATCTTTACGTTATCCACGATACTACTAAGAATGTTTTGAATTCTTTTCAGAACAAATATAATACTAAAGAGGCTGGATCGAAAAAGTTTGTTGTGAGCCGGTACCTGAACTATAAGATGACCGATGATAAATCTGTCGAAGAACAATCTCAGGAGCTTCAAAATATAGCTCACAAGATCCTTGTTAAAGGGGTGCAGTTACCAAAACAATTTCAAATTGATGTTGTGATTTATAACCTGCACCCTGCTTGGAAGGACTTCAAGAATACTTTTAAGCATAAAACTAAGGAGTTTTGTCTTGAAAGTCTGATTACTCGACTTCGAATTGAAGAAGAGGCGAGGAAACAAGAACTGAATGAAGAGGTGTTTGATGTCTCGAACAACAACACTAAAAAGAAATTTGCATGTGTTGTTCTAAAGCCTAATGGCAAAAAATTTAAGAATCAGAACCGCCATGCCAATAAGAATTCCAATCGGAATAAGAATGGGAACCCACAAAAGGTCCCAAATTAGCAATAACCAAAGAATGACCCTGCTCAACCGTTCAATTGCTACAATTTTGGTCAACCAGATCATATGGCACGAAAGTGTAGGAATAGATCCAATAGACCGGCTCAGGCTCATTTGACATTAACTTCTGAGGAGCAGCCATACACCGCTATGATAACTAAAATCAATATGGTTGGTGGATGGACACTGGCGCCTCTCGCCATGTCTGCTTTGACTATGTTATGTTTAAGACATACACTGATGTTGAAGATCAGAAGGTGATGATGGGAGATTCTCACACCACTGAAGTTGCGGGAATCGGAGATGTGGAGCTGAAGTTCACCTCCGGGAAGACTCTGATTTTGAAGGATGTGATGCACACTCCAAGAATTAGGAAGAATCTAGTTTCTAGGTTTCTTTCAAATAAGGCTGGGTTTGAACATGTTATAGCAGCTGGTATGTACTCTATTACTAAGAATGGGGTTTTTGTTGGGAAAGGGTACGCCACTGATGGCATGTTTAAATTGAATATTATGAATAAAATTTCTTCTTCTGCTTATATGTTGTGTGATTTTAATATTTGGCATGCATGACTCTGTCACGTTAACAAACGAATCATTTCTAATATGAGTGGTCTAAGACTAATTCCAAAATTAATAACTAATGACTTTGAAAAGTGCCAACTTTGTAGTCAAACAAAAATAACAAAAGAATCGCATAAATACATTCTGACATATGCGAACTTGATGGTAACTTGACTAGAAACGGACAAAGATATTTTATCACCTTTATTGATGACTGCTCTAACTACACTTATGTGTATCTAATGAAACATAAAAGTGATGCACTTGATATGTTTAAAATATTTGTAAAGGAAATTGAAAATCAATTCAATAAAAGAATCAAGTGTTATCATAGTGATAGAGACACCAAATATTTATCACACACGACCAATGAGTATTATAAGGAGCTTGGAATAATTCATGAAACAACTACCTTATTCTCCTGAAATGAACGGTAAAATAGAAGAAAAAAAAATAGAACCTTTACCGAATTAGTAGTTTCCCTCATGCTTAATTCTGGTGTAGCGCCTCAATGGTGGGGGAAAAATTTTATTGACTATTAGCTACGTGCTAAACAGAGTACCTAAAACTAAGAACAAAGTTTCTCCATATGAAATTTTGAAGAAAAGACAACCAAATTTGTCTAATTTTTGAACATGGGGCTTTTTAGCCTATGTTAGGATTCCCAACCCAAAAAAAGTCAAACTAGCCGACAGAGCCTATGAATGTGTATTCATTGGGTATGCCTTAAACAGTAAAGCATATAGGTTTTATGACCTAAAAGCTAAAGTGATCATAGAGTCAAATGACGACGATTTTTATGAAACAAAATTTCCCTTTCTATCAAGAGATAGTGGGGGCGCAAATATGAACAATACACCTGATCACACTCCAGTGATAAGAGATAGTGATGAAAATATCCAACCAGATGTTATAGAACTTCGAAGAAGTAAGAGAGCAAGAACTTCTAAAGAGTATGGAGCTGAATATGTGGTCAATACATTAGAAGAGGATCCATCAAATCTCAAGGAAGCTTTGTCTTCCTTGGATGCTGACTTATGGCAAGAAGCCATAAATGATGAAATGGAATCTCTACAGTCTAACGAAACCTGGAACTTGGTTAAACTACCTCCATGCTGCAAACCAATATGTTGTAAATGGGTTTTCAAAAAGAAACTAAAACCTAATGGAACTGTTGATAAATACAAGTCTCGCCTTGTAGCCAAAGGTTTCAGACAAAGATAAAATATAGACCTGACATTGCCTATGTCGTAGGACTCTTATGTAGATTTACAAATAGGCCAAGCAAGGAGCATTGGCATGCGATTGAGAGAGTCATGAGATACCTGAAAGGGACTATGACATTAGGACTGCATTATCAAAGATATCCTGTTGTACTTGAAGGGTACATTAATGCAGATTGGAACACCTTGTCAGATGATTCCAAAGCGACCAGTGGCTATATATTTAGCATAGATGGAGGAGTTGTTTCATATTCCATTCTGGCTCAGTCCACAATGGAATATGAGATGATAGCACTAGCTACTGCTAGTGAAGAAGAAAGTTGGCTAAGATCCTTGCTAGCTGAGATCCATTTATGGGAGAAACCGTTACCGACTGTGTTAATTCATTGCGATAGTACCGTGGCTATTGCAAAGATCAAGAATCGTTATTATAATGGAAAGAGACGACATATACGGCAAAAACACATCACGATTAGAGAATGTATCTCTAGTGGAGCGGTTAGAGTTGATTTTGTACGTACTAATGAAAACGTAGTCAACCCTTTCACGAAAGGACTAAATAGAGAGAAATTCCGAGAAACATCCAGTAGGATGGGACTAATTCCTATAGCTCACTGAGTGACGGTAACCCGTACTACATGATTGGAGACCCCAATACTTAGGTTCAATAGTTAATAATAAGTCATGAAGTGATATAACATGTTATAAGAAAAAGGATATAGAAAGTGTGATCCTGTAGCAAAAGAAGAATGAGATAATAGCAACTCATAATGAGATTTATACTCTATGTTGAGTGGGGTACATAGCTACAGGAGTACGTTTGATAAACTCACCGATACGAATGTGGAACTACGGCCGGTCCTATGCAATTTTGAGGCTGAATTCCTATAGCATTTGTTAAAACCGGGATAGACGTGCAAGGCCATAAACGCACAGGCTTTTAGAATACACCTTAGAAAAGGTTTGTGTGTGGATTCTATGTCTGAGATAGACTTCAATGTTGTAAGCAACTCTTGTTAAATCAGAATACCATCCACTATGCAAAGGTTCAAGTTGTAGGCGACACCTTTGTTTACTAGCAAATCTTATGAAAACGTTTTACGTTATTTCTTGAGTCCACTTTAAAGTCAAGACGGGGAATGTTGGAACACTAGTTGATTCTAGTGGAAGTTGGATAGAAAAACACAAAGGTAAGAACTAGTGTGTGAAACTTAAAAATGTCCCACATTGGTGAGCCACAATAACTAGCAAGTGTTTATATAAGGGTGGGGTGACCTCCAAGGGGGTGACCTTTTGGTTTCCACTTTTGCGAACGGGTGAGTGCTTAGAAAAATTTATATATCATGCGTGCAACGACACCGCCGCCGCCGTCTGTCCGACCGATCGGCCAGGTCGGGCTTGGGTCGAAAAGATATATATTTTTTATCACTTGAAAAATGATAAAAATAATTAATTTAATCATTATCCAAAAGCTTCACACGTGTAACAAATAAATTCGTTACAATCCGATCTGATCCAAAACGTGTATCCAGAAAGTTTCGGATATATCCAACAGAAAACAAAACGCGTTTTGCTTAAGGATTAAGACGACTTAATCCTTAAGTCACTCTGTTTTTTGTTACGAACTATCCCTATAAAAGGAAAGCTCGCCCCAATCATTCAGTACACTGAAATTGACAGTTGATGATTCATGTCCTTTTCCTCTCTTCTCCCTTCTTCGACTTGTGTTGACGAGTCCTTCTTCTGCTTCTACTCCTTTATGTCCCTTTCAGTTTCGATACGACCGGTCTATGTACCATATAGAGTGGTTTTAATTGACGATTAAACATATTTTTGAGGTGTATATTCTCAAGCAATTACATACTATGTAGTACGTAATTGAACAGTGAACTGGGTTGTTTTACCCTGGAGGCGACACGGTTGTTAGTCTACCTTGCACAAACTTGGGTAGTACCACGAAACAACTTAAAGAGAGCGATCTGGTCGTGACTCAACCGGTAATCTCTTCGGTGGTAGTCTTTGAATTTTAAATACGAAAAAATAGTAAACTACCCGAGTTATGATTGGCGAAGCATATTACACGCAAGATTTATTGTCATGGATAGCTCTTGTTGGTGTATTGGTTCGGGGGAAACCATCCCTATTTTGGATACGTCGTGGCTCAAGGATTGTAGGTCTATCGACGGTATTATACATGGGGCACACTATGTTCAGAACTTCACAGTGGCACCATTAATTGACCTTAAAACTAAAAGCTAGAACTCGCCTTTGGTCTAGCAAGTGTTTAGTAGTGCCATTGATATTCTTAACACTCTGTTGGTTGCTCATCAGGTACAACATGATCGTTTTATTTGGAAGGCAGAGAAGGATATTATGTATTCCATCAAGAGCGCTTAACGTCTTTGTGTGCAGGAACTTGTAGATATTTTACATTTGTAGCAACTGGGTTTTTGGTAGGGGTATATGGAAGTTGAAGGTGCCACCAAAAATTAAAAATCTTATTTGGTGAATGTGTCGCAACTGCCTTCCTTCGCCCGCCCGCTTGCAAGATAAAGGTGTTCAATGCCCTCTCTCTTGTGTTGATCAGCCGCGAGCATCTGAGCATCCTTTTGAGGAGCTTTCTCATGTTTTTTCTCATGCTTGTTAACTGTGCAGGTATGGCGTCTAGTTAGGCTTTGGAACTTTTTTTTTCAAGCTTTCACTAATAGTGCTTCGACCACAGATGTTATATACTCCTTGCTTCAAAAACTTTTGCACCGGAATTGCGGCATCAGATGGTTACTATTATTATGAGCATTTAGAAGCACTGCAATTTAAAACTCTGGCAGAATGAAAATGAGGTTTGTGCTCAAGTGGTACATCGAGCGCATAAGTTTATGGATGACTGAACTGCCACCACTATCGTTACTGATCATTCACTACAGCAACTGGGCTCTCCTCCCACTGTAGCTTCTAATTCGAATCCTTCTACGACTAGATGGCAAAAACTGCAATCCGGGAGACTCAAATGCAACATTGATGTTGCTATTAACCCAGCTTTAAATAGAACCGGTATCGGTATACGTGTGCGTGATGATGATGGGGCTTATGCCTTAGCAAAAACTTTGTGCTTTACACCTATGACCTTTGTTGATGTTGGGTAGGTTCTTGTCCTGTTTCATGCACTCCAGTGGTTGCAAGATATGTGAATGGATGGTGTCAATTCTATGGGGGATTTGCAGACGACAGTTGATACTTTCAACTCCGTACGCACCAATGTTACGGAATTTGGTCACATTATTACGGCATGTTGGCCTTTGTTCTCCTCTCATTTTTCAAACTCTAGGGTGGAGTTTACTCGGCGACAGACGAATATGGTAGCACACTCTCTTGCACGTGAAGCCACATCAATAGGTAGTCCCATTATTTATTTATAAATACCCCAATTTTTTTGATGGGTTTAACACTTCCCCATACAACTTTATAATGCACATTATTTTTTACCACTAACAAGCGCCGCCACCGTTTTTCTCACCATTTGTTGATTCATGTTTTATGTGTTCAATTTCTTTTCCTTCAATTGATTATATTTCCTTTAATTGTCAATTGGTGGTTGTGTATATTGGACTACGTTGATCCAATTTCTAATTGTGCTTCCTCGTGAAAAAACAACGACACAAATTGGCAATTGATCACATGGAGGTATTTCATCATTGATACTACGCGGTTCTCAACAAGCATCCATTTATCCTAAATAGAATCGGTCTGGTCTAGTGAATTACAGTCAGGCCCTTGGTGGCATACATGTGCCCCTGGTCGTGTGTGTCCGACACCGCTCCTTCAGCAGTTGTACTACCAGTTCCTTTAGCAATTGTGCAACCACTTTTAGTAACAGATAAGTCATTTGCAACAACCTTAGCGGGTCAGAAGGTTATTGATGACAGACTTCTCCCTACTCCATGCAGTAAGGGAGATGCTTTGAGCATCGGAATCTGCCAGGACGAGTACCATAGGGGAGTAGAAGAATGCGTTAAGGGCTCGATTGACTCTTAACAAGGGGGATAAGCCGTATTCTGTACGTGAATTGAGTACCAAAATAGGAAATCTTTGGAAAACATCGGCGGGCTGGAAAATGGTGCCTCTCGGCAAAGGATACTATGACTTTCACTTTGACTCGGTGGATGATCTACGGAAAATATGGGTTGTAGGCACAGTCAACCTCAAGCTGGGTTTGTTAAGATTATCGTAGTGGACCAAAGATTTCAAATAGCTTTCTCAGAAACAGACACATGTATTGCTTTGGATTCGCTTGGTTGATTTCCCGCGGGAGTATTGGCGGGAGAGAACTTTGAAGGAAATCACAAGCGTGGTTGGTACCCCCATTGACATTGATGGGCCGACACGAAACCGCACCTTTGGTCACTATGCAAGAATTTTAGTGGACATCGATCTTTCAAAGAGAGCATGTGATGAAATTCTTGTTGAGAGAGATGGCTTCGCTTTCAAAGTGGAGGTTCAATATGAGAGGAAACCGTTGTTTTGTCATCACTGTTATGCTATTGGGCACAATGTCTCCACTTGTCGTTGGTTACATCCGCAACCACCAAAAGACAAGAATGGTCGAGGGAAACAAATTATTATTGCAGAGGCAACACCCCCTAAACCATCTCGGCAGAACAATGATGTGGGTGCTTCCACTTCGGCCAATGAAAGCACTTGGACTTAGGTACCGGTTCCGGTTGCTTCAACAATTACTACCACTCAGAGGATACCAGTTTCTGACACTCCTACATCATTGGTTTCGATTTCACTGGCCATTCTGGTTTCTATTTCTGCCCCTGCATTGACTTCTAATTCATAGTTGGGGCCGGTTTCTATTGTTTCTTCAACAGTGGCTACCTCTCAGAGGGACGTCCCTGTGTCCAGGTCGTCTTTGTCGTCAAGCTCTTTCAACTTTCCTTTATACAATGTGTTTGACTGAATTTCTCTTGAGGAGTTGCCACGTGTTATACCAGTATTAGAGGTTGTTTCCCCTGTTGTGCACGATGACGTGCATTCTGAGAAAGCGGAGCGGTTACATCAGACATCGTGGGAGGAGTTGGAGATCCCCACGGTGGTTGATGTTACTGTTATGCTTTCTGATGATGTGGAACACAATCATTCGCGCCCACGGGAGCTGGTGGAGAGTCCCAGGGGTTCCCATGAGCGTGTACCACATTCGTCCCCTATTGAGCACAATGAGGTGCATGAGGTGTCTGTAGAATCGGTTCAGGTTCAGACAGATATTGTTGTTGAGCACGTTGATGTGCATTCTAGGTCATGTCATTCTTTGGTGTCACCTGTGGTTGTAGAGCGGTCCCTTCCTGAAAATACTAGCATGCCCACGTCAATTCAAGAGGAGAAAGTGGTTACCGATTTACAACAACAAGAAGTTCATCCCAGCAAGAATATTCAGGCCGGTTTAGAATTATGGGAAAGATTTCGTCAATATGATGAAAGATCAGCTGTTGAAGACTTCACGTCGGTCCTAACAAGGAAGCAGAAACAGAGAATTAAATTACAACAAGTCTTGCCGAAGAAGCCTACTAAAACCCGTGCTCGGGGTGCTTCTCATCCGACAGATAAATGAATGCAAACATGGGACACACCATGCAAGGTTCGGTTTGGCTTGCATCACTTCTAGATGAGTTGAAAGTTGATTTCTTTCGGGATAGATGTGGTTTACCTAACTACAAATTTCCTTAATCTGTTTTTTGGTTGTTCCTGTCTTCTACTTTTTATTTCCTTTCTGTTTTCTTTTGAGGGTTTTGGCCTAGTCCCCCCTCCATTATATTTTTTTCCCTTTTTTTAATAAAATTTCTTGAGTTTGGTGGCATAGGATGGAGGTTTCTCGGGGTGCCAACCTAGTTGGGATTTTGATGTTACCTCTTGATGTCTGTCCTCTCTCCTTGCTTATAGAAAAAAAATGAAATGCTATAAAGTAATAAAAAGCAAGATGAACATGGAGATATCTACCAAATTATATGCAGAAAATTACCTTAAAGATGAATAAGGTAATTTCATATTGTCCTCCATTATATGTAGAAATTGGAGAAATTGCAGTTCCAATTGCAAATTTATTGTTAGTTTGAACAAAGCCTGGGCATAGTAAATCGTAGCATCCGGTTTGGTTATATCCATCAGCCTGCAATTATTACTATTGTCAATTTTTTCCATAATTGTTAAAGAATATATTACACTTGAAACAAATATAAATTACTTACAGTCCAAAAGGTAAACAGTCTAGGGCGATTGTCCCCGTAGCGACCCGCGCTCACCTGGATAAAAATTACTTGATGTTAGTTTTACTGCCCAAAATACAAAATTAAGTAATTGTCTCTCGTACAATCTCCTTTTTTTCAACAAATAAAAATGAGATATATTATCACAAAAGAGAGTTTTACTCTAGAACAAGGTGTGTAAAGAAGAATAGAGCTAAATACAGCAAAGTATCCTGAATATTTACAAAAACGACAGTCAATCAATGCCTAAACAGATTAAAGAGAATAATGAAAGTACGAAAGTAACATGCCTGCCAACCAACTTCAATGGTATTGAGATCTTTCCCAGAACCAGAGACGATCCATATTTGAGCCAAGCTGAATTCATCTAGGCTTTCAACATGGGGGGCCCACACGTTTATCATAGCCTGTGCTCCATAGTATATATCCCCTCTCACAAACCCAACTGAATGCTATGCGGTGTGGAGCAATTTGTTATCATTGGTTAGCATATAAATAAATGAAATCAAAATTTAGACCATACTTTTTTGTACAATGCGTAAGGAGACTAATGTGAAATACAAAAAAGAAAATAAAAATATATTTAGAATATCTCTGGTAATATGTATGAATTTTACTTTGGAATATAATGAAACCAAAAGTGAAGAATTGAGAGACAATTCTCGTTGAAAAAAATGAGAAAAATTGAAAAAGAAAAATTTGAGAGACAAAATATATAAGTTTCTATGATTGCATACCAGATGTCCATTTTGAGTTGTGTCCGTTCTAAATCCGTTTGCCTTTTTTCCAAAGCTATCAATAGATCCAGCTCTTGAGATGTCTTCTTCTGTTGTTCTTCTAATTGGAATTGTTTCTTTTGGACAGGATTCATTAGATAAATTCCACAATTGAAAGTCGTCATTCAAAATGTCCATTTGATTATTGCCTCTTGGTCTTTTTGGAGGATCCTATATATAAATTGCATGAAAATTTATCAATTGAAAGTTGTAATATAATAGCTTAATTGCATAAAAAATATATAAGTTGTCCTTAATTTAATTAACCAAAAATACCAAGGGTTTTTGTCCTTTCAATAGAGAATGATCAAAGGCCGGTTGTTTATGAGACAGAACACAATCTATAATATCACCATCAGAACTCTGCAAAAATGAACACAAATTACATAAACACAACACTTCTGTTAGCGTCAATTTAATTAATTGTGCGTTTGGATAGAATTCTCTTCACTTAATTATTATTTTTTATATAATAATTTATTATTTAAAGTTGTGTCATATTTATGAGCTTCAAATGTTTTTAAATAATATGGATGAAAATTGAAGATTTGGAAAAGTTGAGGGACCAATTTACAAGTTCTTATAAAATATAGGTATGAATTTACAAAGTTTTGGATAATATTAATATTGATGATGTTGTAATAGACATTTGAAGATGTTGTAATGCAACACAGAGTACCAGAACATTATTGGAACACCATATTGAAGCTCAAACTCCCTCCAAAAGTGAATAATTTTCTTTGGCATGTTTGTAAAAACTTTTTACCAACTCGCATGTGGCTGCATGGCCGAGGAATAACTTGCCCCACCGTTTGTGCAGTTTGTGCTTATGACGATGAAGACACCAACCATTTATTCTTTGAACTTACCAAGAGCATTAGATGCTGGCAGCATGTTGGTCTCTTGCATATTATTCAACAGGTCTGGCTTTCTATTTCCTCTTGTTCCACAAATATATTTGCTATTTTTCAGAATCTCGATGCTCAACAAAAATAGATGTTTGGGGTAACTTTATGGAGTACATGGGAACATAGAAATAATAAGGTCTGGAATGACGTTGTTGAAACAATTCAACAAATATGTGACCGAGCTGAAGCTTTTTTGAGCAGTTGGTGGAACGCACAAGCTCGAGTAACATTATGCACGATGAGTTAGTAAAAAGGATGAAACCAAGTGCATGTAGATTTAAATGCAACGTAGATGCCTCATTTTTCCAATTCCCTCAACAAAATAGCATATATGGTGGTAGTGATGGTGTCTCAGAGTTCAGGGCAATGCCAATGATAAAATGTCGTAGACACCTTTTGGTCACCGATTTAGCGAACTCAAAAGTGAAGTTCATCTAAAGTCAAGCAATTGGTGTTGCCCATAGTTTAACTAAGGAAGCACCATGTCGTGCTGGTTTCCATCTTTTTCTTAATATACTATCTTGTATTTCTTCTTTGATTAATAAAGAAAAATTATAGTTGTACACTTTGTATCTAGCGTTTTGGTTTAGTGTATTTTGGTATTGCAGCAACTTCTTTTGCATAAAAAAGTTCTCTATGAGTTTAGCTTCAACAAAATACCTAATTAAATGTCTTTATTTAAAAAACAATCAAACATTAATATTCAAAAAAGATAGTTTATATTGAAGAATTTGAATTATCATTTAAAATTAAATTATTTCATAAAATTTGCTCATCCAAACACACTACAATTAACCAAACACAAGCATATATCGATTAGACTCCAAGATTTAACTAAACTTAAAGGTTTATTTTAACATGCCTGGATTGTCTTAATGGCAGGCTTGTTGATAGACTGAAGATGATTTTTTATCGTCTTCTTCAACTTGTGAACTTCTTCCACCGATCGGAAAGTTTGATTGGCTAATTGGTCGCTACCTGTTTCAGAAGAATAAACATGGCACGCAAATGGAAAAAGGAGAAGAAAAAGTAAGAGAAATGAAATGATTGAGAAGTTAAAATCCATGCTGGTTTTGTGTGTGCCTTTCCACATTTATGTTGTCTTCCTGCATTAACAAAACAAATTTGCGTATTCTTAGATTTTGTTTTGTCCATGCATAAATAGAGAGAGAAAAAAACCAACACACCAAAACAGAAGAACCCGGGGACAAACAAAAACCCCAGAGAAACCCACTAAGACTCACGCACAATCACGGCCAACAAAATATGTATGTCATTAGTGTTACTACTTCAATTTTGAGTGTTGCTCGAAAACAATGAAGTCATCAATAAATATATTTAAATAGAGAAAAAAAATGGGAAAAAGACAAATAAAAAAATAAAAAAAACTTTAGTATTTAAAATCAAGTTTTGAGTTCGAGAATCAATTATGTACAAGGAAGATATTGGCAAACTGAAGTAATAATTACTAACCAAAAAACAAAAAACAACTAACCAAAAGTTGTTTTTGTTTAGTCACTACTAGTAGTTTTTTTTTCTTTGAATAAATTTTAAATCAAAGTTTCATGCAATGGATAAAAATATGGAGGATTGTTTTAATAGTCAAAATTTTTTTGCACCCTTAAAAAAAAAAATTATTGCTAAAACTCAAACTCAACTGTAACTGATGCCCTAATTTACAAACAGTATTACAAAACACCTGCACATAAAGGGGACCAATGAAACCGTAAAATTCATACAAAAGGCTCCAGCAATACAAACATAGCGTCACCACCTAATTACATCTATGGTTCAAATAATAATGATAGGAGCAATACGAGGGGAAAAAATACAAAAATGAAATAGTACAATCAACAAAAATAAACTGGTTTCATATGAAAGAAAATACAGATAGGGACCATTATGATTTTTAAGCAGGAATGAATGGTATGCTACCTTAAGAAATAAAGAAGAAGAAAAACTATAGAAGAGAGCATACAGTAACAATTTGTGAAGAAGAATAGGAAATTAAATAGGCTTTAATTTTGTATTGAATTAAAGCCTTGCATCCTTATCCATTGAACGTTCAACTATTAGAATAGGAAATGTTCTTAGTCAACTTTTGTATTGAATAACTTTTAGTAATATTTTTAATGTATACACATTTTGTATATACACACATTTCATATATGAATGAGGCAAGATAATTTTTCAATTATGGTATCAGTCTAGGTTTAGATCCCTAAACAACAACCTTTTATTTCTCCTTCTTTTAAAATTGCCATCGGCCCTAACCCTTCAAATCACCATGGCCGAAATCACAATCCTCCTCCCTCTCCTAAATCACAATCCTCTCCCATATCAACATCCAAATCTGCTATCCAAACCACAAACTCTCCCATTCATCATGCGCTCACTGTTTCTAACATCACAAACTTCATCAAAGTTGCCCTTGACATTGAGAAAATCCAATACAACACATGGTCTGAATTGTTCAAAATCCATGCCCAAGCATACGTTCTCGACCACATCATCCCCCCATCACTAACTGATTCCTCTTCTTCACCCTCAATCAAAGAAACCAATCCAGCCTTATGGAATCACCTAGATGCCATTGTTTTGCAATGAATTTATGGAACCATATCCACCGACCTACTTCATATCATTACTGAACGTGATTCCACCGCTCAACTTTCCTGTGATCGCCTTTTTAATATATATTTTTGTAACAAAAATTCAAGAGCTCTCTACCAAGAGCAAGAATTTTCAAGAGTTACCACTACCAATTCCACTTTCTTAGCCGCTCAAGAAGACAACAACTCGGGTCATTCACCTTCTCATCGTCCCAACCGCAACAATAACAAAAACAATGGAGGTCGTAGTGGCCGTGGCGGTTCTGGTCATAACCATGGTGGTCGCGGTCGTAGACGAGGTGGAGGTCGAGGTGGATGATCTCATCACCATCAACAAGGATCATGGCAGCAACCACAAGCACCGCAACATCAGTGGGCATATCCTCCTTACTAGTATCCTCCTTGAAATGCACATTGGCAGCAATGGGCCACTCCTCCTTGTCTTTGTCTACAATCTGCAATTGGCAAAGACCAGTAGTTCCAAATCGTCAGCCTGGTATTTTGGGAGCAAAAAACAACAAGCGCATGTTGCTGCAACTCAATCATCATATGCACCAACAGATATTCAAGACACTATGCACACTCTTTCTCTTTCTCCCCTTGACAAACAGTGGTACATGGACATTGGGGCCACATCTCACATGACAGCAAACAAAGGTAATCTTACGTCTTATTCCAATATTAGCAACAATATTACTGTCAGTAGTGGTCATAATATTCCTGTTATTGGTTGTGGTAATGCATTAATACAAAAGCATCAATATCCCTTAACCTTATGTCTTGCATGAACCCAAATTGATCAAAAATCTTGTTTATATGAGAAAAATTACCATTGACAATGAAGTTTCTGTTGAATTTAACCCGTTTGGTTTTTCTGTGAAGGATTTCCATACAGGAATGCCTTTAATGAGATGTAATAGCTCGGGGAATCTTCATCCTCTAACCACAAGACCATACCATCCAAGCTCAACACCATATACTTTTGCCATTTTATCCAATGAAATATGGCATAGTCATTTAGGACATCCAGGAGTATCTATTTTGAGTTATCTTCACCGAAACAATTCTATCTTATGTAATAAGTTTCGAAACAATTTCTTTTGTCAGTCTTGTCAACTTGGAAAACAAATAAAGTTACCATTTTATGAGTCTTTGTCATCTACCTTATTACCTTTTGATATTGTGCACAGTGATATATGAACATCACCAACTCTTAGTTCCGGTGGTCATCGCTATTATATTTTATTTCTTGATTATTTTATGGGATTTTTGTGGACCTTTCGTTTAGCAAATAAATCACAAGCTCACTCAACTTTTCACCAATTTCGTAATCACATTAAAACACAATTTGAAAAGGATATTAAATGTTTTCAATGTGATAACGGAAAGGATTATGACAACTCTCTTTTTCATAAATTTTGTAAGCAAAATTGAATGATATTCTGATTTTCATGTCCTCACACATCACCTCAAAATGGAAAAGCTGAGCGAAAAATTCGTACTATCAATAATATCATTCGAACTCTCCTTGCTCGTGCGCCAATGCCACCTTCTTTATGGCATCATGCACTTCAATGGCTACTTATCTCTTAAACATCCTACCAACAAGAAACTAGCTCTTCAAACACCAACCACAATTCTTTACCGAAAATCTCCATCCTACTCTCATCTTAAAGTCTTTGGTTGTCTAGGTTTTCCCCTTAACCCTTCCACTACAAGAAAAAATATTCAAGAAAGATCAACACCATGTGTATTTTTAGGATATCCATCCAATCATAGAGGTTACAAATGTTTTGAGTTTTCAATTCGTAAAATCATCATTTCTACTCACAGCATAGGCTATTTCTGGTCTAGAGTATGTTAAGTACAAAAGTCTACCAATCAGTCTTCTCTATGAGGTTGATTCAGATAGAGGTTCTCCAGATGTCTTGTGTAATTGAAGTTGCAGCTGCATAGGAGTAGGACAAGGCTTTGAGCTTAAGAGACCAGCATCTTGTAACAAATCTAGAGTATACTTTCTCTGACACAAAGTTATTCCAGTTTATCATCATGCAACTTCAAACCCTAGAAAGTATTTTAGAACTCCTGGATCTTTGATACTGAATTTCTTGCCCAATAAGGTCTTTATTTGTTGGATCTCTG
>Ga0315913_1001595_pt1 | contig 25275 bp, 9 predicted proteins | sample MpolsnodulesMG_FD_207736 | JGI IMG/M metagenome (GOLD analysis project Ga0315913, IMG submission 207736) | Medicago polymorpha root nodule microbial communities from Los Angeles, California, United States - small nodules | ecosystem: Host-associated > Plants > Roots > Nodule | place: USA...
TGCCTTTTATCTTTTCAAAAATGCCCTCAATTTTCATTAGAAATTACATATAACAAAAAGATAAGAATAATATAAATTTACTATAATTTATATTATAGTAATATAAGTTGTCTTTTTAAACAACTTTTATTATAATAAAGATTGTTGTTTGGTGTCATTAAAAAAATAAGAATTTAGATTATATTTTTTGTTATATTGTCGGTGTCAGTGAAATAGATAATTACGATTAGTTTGATTTGTTATAATTTGAAAGCAACAAACATTTATATTTTTAGTTTTAATCAAAATCAAAATTTTACAAAAAAAACATCATTCATAATTTTCAAACGTTGGTATAATCAAAAGAGTGGAAAGACAGACACGTGAGTGCCCGTATTTTCACTAGTAATATAATAATTAAAACAAATTTTGTCACATCTTGAATTTAATAAATAATTTTAATAATTAAAATACTCTATAAAGTAAACAATAACGAATAAAACAAAATAATAATCTTGTAAAATAATAATAATAATAATGATATGGGTATTAAAATTGTCCTTCTAGAGACTGCATGTCAATTTCAATTGACATCAAAGTTGCCCAAAAATGGGGTGGAGGACCAAAATCCTGAAAATTTAAAATAGAGGGACTAACACTTTATTTTTTATTTTTTTTTGAAGGAACTAACACTTTATTTTTTTGAAAATAGGGAGGGAACCATAAATGTATTTAAACCTAGTTTTTTCTACTTTATTCTAGCTATTTATTACTTTAAGTTTTTCCAACTCTTGTAGGAATTAACGATACTAGTATGAATATCTGTGTCAAACATGAACTAGAATTTCGTCAAATTTAAAATATAGGGTGAAGATGTAATATCACATTCATTTGTGTGGTTGCTCTGAGTCCAATGAGTCTATCAACATCAGTTTTGGCTCTCCCGTAAGGTCCAACGACAATATCATAGCTTGGTTCAACTTTGTGGGAAAACATGAGTAATTTATGGTGGCAGATCATAGTTGCATAAAGTCTCATAGTTTAGGAAAAATATTAATGTGTCAAATGTGAGTTAGAGTTCTACATGGATGCAAGAGTAGATGTTGAACAACATATAAGTGATTTGACCCACATACCTATTGCCTCAAGGTTTAGGGTGAAGATGTGGCGTCAAATTCACTTGTGTGATTTCTTTTAATCTAACGTGATGATCAAACTCAATGTAGGATCCCTCAGAAGGCCAAAACTTACAACAATACGATGAACTATTATTTTTTAGTTTTTGGATGTCATTTGTTTAATTTTGACTTAATTACAGTTTTGGTCCTCGTATTTTCACTCACCCGTGAAAATTGTCTCTCCATTTCAAAATTACCTAGTTTTGGTCCTTCTTTCAGATTTTTGAACTTCAACATGGTGATATGTCATATTTAAATTGAAACTTTTAGGAAGTTTTTAGGTAATTATATGGATACTGATCATTCTACGTCGACTGTATGTCAGGTCATTTAAAATATGAATGTCATTGCATTTCTCGTGAATTTTTTCATTTAACCCCTCAATTATTTCAAATTTATTTACTTTTGGCCGTTGGTGGCAAATGATGATGAAAAATTGTCAATGTGTTATGTTGGGTTGATAAATACATGTTTATTAGATATTTAAAAATATGTGGCATTGTTTAATTGAATCTAATTTTTTGGTAAAATAATTGTCCAAAAATCTCCAACTCCTTCAATAAACTCATAGATTAATCGACAACTCACACTATTTTATATACTTTCACGAACAAAACACACAATGCTTAATTATTTTCCCTTGTCTTATCTCATGTTCAAATCCCTTTTTTGTATCCTTTTTTCCTTCCTAATTTCCTTTATCTCTTCTCATGTTAGAAAGGAACATAAACCTCCCTCAATGAAACCATCATCAACCAACCTTTTTAAACACATTGCGTTTTCATTTGATCTTATTTGAATATGTCATGTAATTATGGACACGAAGAGTTGCAAACTTAAATAATGGATGGTAATGTGTGTCAAGTGTGAGTTAAAATTCTATCTTGGAAGGAAATGTAGATTTTGAACAAAATATAAGTGAGATGACTTATATCCCTGCTGACTTAAGACATTGGGTGAATATGTGATATCAATGTTGCTTGTGTGGTATCTATTAGTCTAATAGATATCAACATACCTGGGTATAATTGTACATTATACTCTTAATAGATATCAACATTTCATAAAATAAAAATGAAACGAAATAACATGAATTTTAAGACAAATTTTATTTTAAAATGTGAGCCCTTGTATCTTACTTAATATTAATCTAAGGTGGTCTGATTATCCATAATCGCCAACCTTAATTGAAGCTCTAACCCCACCTTTTGCATTTTGGCGCTAATCTTACAACCCCAATCACCCAACTAATCATCTTAAATGTTGAGTTTTTATGTGCCTCCCATTATTAACATTGGCCTTGCTTCTTGAGCCTTATAATTGCCTCAGCCGTAATTTTGCATTGAGCTACTCTAAAGTTGTTGTTAAGACTAAGCTTCATTAATTAATTTAGTGACTCTAGATAAATGGCACGTTTTTTCACCCTATTTCAACCACTATATGATTTCATTACTTAATTTAGTGACTCTAAATAAGCTATGTCCGCCTAAGATCCAATGTCTCATGTTTCTTCATAAATAAACAAGCATATTGTTGCACATTTTTCTCTTTTAGCAAGAAAATGGCATGCTTCATTATTAAATTTAGTTGCTCAAGAAGACCTATATGTGCCTATGATTCTCTACTTTGCAATGTCATTGATTGATAAACGTGTTTTGGTGTGCTCAATGTGACAATGTTCGTGGTACAAGTGCATATTTATACTCATTAATGAATATTAGTCTATAGTTTGTGTGCTCAATGTGATGATGTCCATAGAAATTTTAGACAAGTTAATCTATTGGTACAATAAATTGCAACTTCTCCGGCAAACATCATTTATTGAGTTGTTTTGGACGTGTTTGCCTATACTAATTTGGCAGTGTGGGGTGCTTTCTATAAACTTTTCCTATATATACATCCCTAGACTTATTTATTTTTTGCCATTATTAACTCATAAGTCTATAATCATTAGTCCATATTAGATATCAAACCATCTTCACTATCGCAAATGGCAAGCAAATGTATAATTTTTTTTACATGCATCACGACCTTTGTCTACACACATTATACTTCTCTTTGTAAGAATTTTGATCCAACGCTCTAAAGATAACAAAACTCTCAAACATTATTGGTGCAAAGATTTATGCTTCATTGAGCCATTGCTAAATTACGCTCCATTATATGTATAGGTTGTAAGAAATATATTGATATTAATCATCACAATGAAGTAAGTAAATTATTACTACAATCATCACAATGTAATTACAACAAAAACAACCGCGGTTAAAAACATGTGTTCTGAATCAATCAGCCTCTTGCAACCCGCCGAGAACAACAGATCCAGCGAACAACCCAACGGCCCCAACACCAAGAGCAGCAGCAACAACAGCCTGAACTACAACAAGAGCAGTAGAATCATCAGGAACAAGAACCACCGTAGCAACAGCGGCTAGAAGCGTCGGAAGTGCCAGAGAAGCCAAAACAGAAGGAGAGACCGCGGCGAGTTTCTCTAATAAGCTGAGTAAACCAAGTTCTTCTGCCTTAGAAAAAAGACCTAGCTTCTCGATTGAAGAGAGCGTGACGCCGAACTCTTCAGCTTTGGATAATAATCCTGCTTTTTCAACGTTGCTTAAAACTTTGCGTTTCTCGAGTTTCTTGAATACGTCGACTTCTACTTCTTCGCTTCCTTCGTAGAATATTCCTGCTCCGAACCATTGTTTCTTCCAGTTATCGTTGTACTTGTTCACCTTCCACATATATACATTCATCAACACCAGTTATGCAATTATATTTACTAAAATTGAAAGAAATATGAGGATTTTTGTGTATGTACCTTGTTTTTGGGAGCCATGGCGAAGACGGTGAAAGGTTTATTGGAGGGAGTGGGGAATGAGCGATAGTGACGGAGGGTGCGGTGGTTAGTGTGGATGTGTTGAAGATAGAGAGCTGAGGTTGGAGCAGGAACAGCCATGGATGATGATTGATTGATGATGATGCGCGCGCTTGATTCACAATCTCAACTGCCACGTAGGACAAGTTAGCTCAATAAGCATTTCCTTTCATGTGCGATCTTGTTGTTTCGTTTCTCACCAGTCGTATTGCTACTACCTTTATCTCTCTTTTCCTTATCTATCTCGTAAATACTCCTAAGTTTTTAAATTAATAATAATAACTTACTTTATAACTTTTTATACCCTTAAATTAAAAGACGTAAATCAATTTAGTTCATATTCTTGTTTAGGATACATGGAATTAAAAAAATGTTTCTGTAAGATTAAGATTTTTGTCTATCACTAATATTATAATTCAATTTCATTAAAAATCATTGAAAATAATTCTTTATTATTACCAAAACGAATAGATTGACACTCTCTTTCTTCTCTCATTCTCAAACCATATCCGTCACTCATTTCTTCTTCTTCTTTTTCTTGTTAGAGGGATGATTTAGAGTCAATTTTGACCCAAAAACCACCCCTCCTAGTTGTTTTTCCTTCTATCCTAATTGAATAAGTGATTTCACATATTTTCTGTTTTCTTTCGTTTGTTTTGTGATTTCGTCGTGACTCTGTTTGTTTTGATTTTCCATCTTTGTGCGGTGTGTGTTTTTATTTCCCGTCTTAGTGTGGTGTTTATTTGATTCAAGTTGAAAGATTAGTTTTGAGCAAGTGCAGATCCGACCAATGACAATGACTTTGGCGTTGTCAACGTTGCAGATCCAGAAACATGAGTATTTCGGAGACTTGAATATAGTCATATTAGTCATATTTGTAGGCATAAGTATAGGGATGTCAATGGGCACCCATGAGTACGGATAGTGCGATACCCGTGTCCACCCCATTGGATAAATATCATACTCGTGTCTGCCCTACCTTCGTGGGTACCCACTATGCAGGTACCCGCGAGTGTTGAAGTATTCATGGGTACCCATGAATTTTTGAATTTATTTATTTTTTTGGTACAAATAATAACTTTTTTAATTACAAAAAACTTCAACTTTTAAACATCCATACATAATCCATTCAAAATTTCATAATACATAGAAAATTCACGATTCTTACATAATCCATATGATATGTTTTATGATGTGAATGAAGTGGAAACCGTGAACTTAATAAGATGAATTAAAAAAATTAAAAATAAAAATAGGTTATTAATGAGGAATCTTAGGCGGATGGTAAAATTTTCTTCGATAAGGCAACAACTTTAAGTAATAAGATAAGATATATAAGGATATTTTAGTAATTTACTTAATTTATTATCGGGTATGGGTATCCGTGGGTATGGGTACCTATTTATTATACTCGTGACGGATTTTACCCACGGGTACCCGTGGGCATGAGTAATTTTGCCACCCCTACATAGGTACTCTGCTGTTTTATGCTATTAACATGGATGATGTGAGTTTGTTCACAAATTCATCCTTTTTATTTTTAACGAATTTGGATTTGTATTGTATCGATGTACTCTACCAAGTTGAAGGAATGAATATCGTTTTATTTTAGATTAACATTGAAAATAGTTAGTTTATCAAAAAACAAAGTTTTTTTTTTTGAAGGAATAAATCAAAAAACAAAGTTATTGATTGATAGTCTGAGAAAGAATGGGCAACCCAAACGGTAATCAATCATGCCTAATGGTAATACCATATCAAAAAATTTATTTACATTATTTTTTATTTAGAAAGGATATCAAGGAAGGGCTAAAGAACTACGCACAGAGTACAACTTTCAAATGCATTAAAATGAAGTAAAATTTTCAATTGAAAAGAGGCAATATCAAATATATTAACTGAAAACCTCATGACCAACATTTGCAACATGATAAGTGCAACTATTAGCTTCTCGATAAACACGATGAACTGAAACGAGTTGAGGGATCACAAAGAAGCTGAACAAACACGATGACCTTGTTGGAAAGCCATTGTGAATAAATTGGGTAGCAACTCGCGTTTCAATAACAAGAGAAGAAAATACGATACTTAAAGGAGACGAAGACCTTTATTTACGCATTATATATATAAAAAAATAATAGTATTAACTTTTTATAGTCGGGGGTGTAAATAGCGAAATATCAAGATACAAGTTACTAAACACAAAATGGCCCAATAACTTTCTTACACGCGCCAAACTAAATTCTTCTTATAACTCCATCGCACCGGAACTCTCTCGGTTAATCCCATTCGTGAATCCGACCAAAACCCGCAACGATGGCCGCAGAAACGCTAGTGCATCAAAACGGTGTCGTTTCCAACGGAGATCTTGGCTCCAAAACCGCCACCGTAAAAAAATCTCGGGAGAGCGACCGTCGTCGCCGTCGCCGGAAGCAAAAGAAAATCAACAAAGCCTCTAAGGAACCAAACGCAAACGCCTCCGAAGACGATACTGAAGCAAAAGAGAATACTGAACAACAACAACAACAACAGGTTCTCATCTCTCTTATTCTTTGAGATCACTTTGGTTAGGTTTACAATCGAAATTGGCGTTATCACTAGAAAGAAATTAATTGTGAAATTGGATATTCACATTTGTTCATAATTTGCTACAGCGAAGTTAGGGTTTGTGAACTTGAATTAGCATAGTATCATAAGATTTTTATGATTCTTAATGAGTAGAAGCTTGATTAATTATTAGTGGTGGTGGATCTTGATTGAAATTTTAGAGGGTGTTATATTTATAATGAGTGTTAATATTTAATGTATAGAACAGATTCGCGCATTTTGGTGTAGTGGTAAAATCGCTACCATTTACCTCGCATGCGACGCCATTAGGTACAAGTGACATTATTTGGGGAAACTTGTAATATATAGATAAAACACTTTCGATACAATACATGTCTACAAAAAAGAAGAAAATTTTGAGGGGTGGCATGGCACATCTCCTCCCTAGAGAATGTCAGCCCCTGAATTTATTAGTTTGGGAAGCCTTTGACCTTTTAGCCTTGGCCATTCTCTTTGATTTCTGTGACTGAATTTGTCCATTTTTGTAACCATTCCATTCAAATTTTGGCTACTAGTTTTTTCGATTCGCAGTAGTGATACAAATCCACATTTCCTTTAATAAAAGAGTGGCAATGGTCCAGCTTAAGTTATCAAATGCTATATAATTAATACTCAAATCGATAGTTATGCCTATTTAATGCTGTCATCTGTCTTAAATTTTAGGTTGTTGAACAAGTTGAAATTGAGTATGTACCAGAAAAAGCAGAGCTATACGAAGGCTTGGATGAAGAATTTAAGAAAATCTTTGAGAAATTTAGTTTCAGCGAGGTTATTGATTCAGAGGTAAAAAGTTTGTATGAATTGTTTTTTTTTTAGTAGTGACTTCATTTATTGTTGGATAAATTGTTTGCTTGGATGTATCTATCTATAGGATAATGATAAGAAAGATGAGTTGGCAGAAAATGCAATTACAAAGAAAAAAGCAGACTCTGATTCTGAAGAGGAAGAAGATGATAACGAGCAAAAAGAGAAAGGAGTCTCAAACAAGAAGAAAAAGGTTTAACATTTTGTAAAATAATCTTTTTGTCTATTCAATTTAACTGTTGTGTTTACTTCCATAATTATGCTTAAAGCCTTATTTTGTGTCCAGCTTCAACGTAGGATGAAGATTGCTGAGCTGAAACAGATTAGCGCAAGGCCTGATGTTGTCGAGGTTGTTATACGAGTTATATATTGGCATCACCAATTGTAGATTTTTTGAGTCCTTATTCTTACTTTTTAGTCTGGTTTATCATTCCTATTGTGCCAATTTTATGCAACAGTTTTTTTCTTTTTCATTTTAAGGTGTGGGATGCTACTTCAGCAGATCCAAAGTTGTTGGTATTCTTGAAATCTTACCGAAATACTGTACCTGTACCCAGGCACTGGTGTCAAAAGAGAAAATTTCTGCAGGTTAGGCGACATTCTAAATTGATAATTATGGTTTAGAGATGCAAACATGCATGAGGGTTATGGTCGACTAATATGTGGGATGTATGGATAGAGTTAGGAAGATAACATCGATATGGTTTCTCTTATATGTATGTATGTGGTACTTGCAGGGGAGCAGTTGTGGCAATCACCAAGCCTGGAATTGTAGGTGTTTGCCACTGAGTAGCCTTGAATCATTTATATTTTATTTCTTTATTAGATTGCATGGGAATATGGGTGTTGTATAACATGGGTTTATAATCATGTATCATTTTTTTGTGTAATTCAATTGGGCATTTATTTATAACTAAGGTGCTAATAGTTATGCTTTCAATTTTCAGATACCTTTCACTGTGCTTAATGCCCGGGCTGAATTCCAATTGGCTTCATTGTTTTATAATTAATAAGCCTGACCACATAACTTCATAGTCATGTGCACACAAATTATTTGCATCTCATCAAAACAATTTATTGATTTTGCAGGGGAAAAGAGGTATAGAGAAACAACCTTTTCAGCTTCCCGATTTTATTGCTGCCACAGGAATTGAGAAAATCAGACAGGTAATGCAATCTTGTATATGTTATCATTCTGTCTATGTGGCCAACCACAAGAGGAAAGTAATATTCCAAGCTTTGCTAATTAATTCAACAACCGGATGTTACCGTTGTTTCAAAATCATGATGTCATAAGACAAATCATTGGGGTCTTCTGATTTTTAATTGTTATCTGTGGAAAAATTAGTTTATGATCAAGAAATGATGTATATAAATTATTTGAGTTTTTAGATGTTTCAAATAAGCTGCAATACTACACACTTTTTGTTTATATTGGAAATGTTGATATGCTATTTGTCTTCTGACTGGTGTTTTATATACTTGTCGATCTACATCCGTTGTTCATTTTACTGCTTTCAGCTTAATATGTAACTTTCTCTTTGCAATATATATGCATGTCTTTTTATGTAATTTTATTACATTGCTGTAGTAGCTGCTTACTTGTCAAGTTATCTTACATTTTCTCATGCAGGCTTATATTGAGAAAGAGGACAGCAAAAAGTTGAAACAAAAGCAACGGGAACGCATGCAACCGAAAATGGGGAAGATGGATATTGATTATCAGGTTTCTTCCCTCTTTACCTTTTTTCTAATTTTGCACCATTTTCTTAGCTTGCATACTTTTATGTTGTTATCAGAAGTCAACTATTACAACCCTTTCTCAAGTGACCTTGTTTCTTGGTTGTCAGGTTCTTCATGATGCATTCTTTAAATACCAGACAAAGCCAAAGCTGTCATCTCTTGGGGACTTGTATCATGAAGGAAAAGAATTTGAGGTATACTTCGTTTTAAAATGTTAATGCTAAATTTAAAATACTGCATACATACACGCTGCATAGTGGATTTTTTAAACCCGTAATTTAAGGTCTATTTAGTTCGAAAAGTGCTTTTGTTTTCACTTCCTGTATTCACTTTTAATCTGCAAAAATACCATTTCATTTTCAATTTATTATGTTTTCAAATATTTGTAAAGGAAACAGTGAAAAGTGAAGACAATAAGTTATTTTCTCTATTTCTTTTACAAATATCCGAAAATATAAAATGAAGTGGACAAGTGTGTCATTTTTTAATTGAAAGTCAAAATAGGAGTTAGCGAACACAGTTTCTCAAACTAAATAGGCCCTTTTCTGTTCTGTTTCTCATCTCCTTGAGTAGTGGATACTTCCATGTCTCCGTTGTCAAATACAAAATATTTTTATGAATGGTTGGTTTAAAGGTCACATTGTTCTAACACCTTCATGGGATTTGTCCATTGGTCTGTTTAAGTGTAAACATTATATGACATTGTTATATTGCTTGCTGTGCAGGTAAAATTGAGGGAGATGAAACCTGGCATGTTATCACATGAGTTGAAAGAAGCTCTTGGTATGCCTGAGGGTTCTCCTCCTCCGTGGCTTATTAACATGCAGGTAAAATCAGTGTCTTGGAATGTATATGTTGTATTACTCTGTTCACAGTCCTTACAATTTCATCTGTTTTCCTTTTTCAGAGATATGGTCCTCCACCATCATACCCTTCTCTGAAGATCCCCGGCTTGAATGCTCCCATTCCCCCAGGAGCTAGTTTTGGTTATCATCCTGGTGGCTGGGGCAAGCCTCCCGTTGATGAGGTACATTTTTTTTATTTTTTTTATTTTTTATATTTGCTCATCTTTATGTAAAATAATAATTATGGGTATCTGAATTTTCGTTTTCATGAAGGGGCTTTCAACACCCCCTCATCCCCTTTTTTCACTTCATTGACTTCTTTACTTGTCTGCATCTTGAGCAGTTCGGGCGTCCACTTTATGGAGATGTTTTTGGTGTCCATCAGCAAGATCAGCCTAATTATGAGGTTGGTTTACATAAAAGTTCCACTTTGCAATTAGAGGGGTAACTGCTGCCCTATATAATCCTCCAAAGTTTCCCTTTATGATTTTCGATATAATAATCAAGTACCCTTTACAATTGATGTTTGAAACTAGGTTATGTTTAGACTTTGGATAATGCATTTGAAAATTTAGGAGAATTTAAAATTCTAAGAAATTTAATTACTTCAATTAAATTTCATTCATTTTATTTTTTGTTCTGGTAAAGTACTTAGATTTCTTCCATTTTAATTTTTTTTTTTCCATTTGTTCAAAGTGAATAGATTTCTTTTATTTAGATGATGAAATTGTAAAGTATTGTTATCAACCAAAATAAATAAAAATCAAATACCCTTACTCTATTATAAAACTAGGATCATATCAGGACAAAAAATAATTATAAAACTAGGAAATAAAAGATCTTGTTCCTATATCTCAATAATGGAGCCATCACAATTATGACTCGGTGTGAGGGCTTGTTCTCCGATGCGGTTGACTCTCAGATATTCTTGGCAGTATAAATAAGCAACAGTTATAATCATCACAATTGTTGCTTTTGTTGAAGGACATTGTACACGTCTGGTTCTATTCAAACATCAGTGGTACTGGGATCAAATAAATTTTTTTTTGCCTCACTTGATTCAGTCTCCAGTGAAAAGAGGTAAATTTGAGAAGTCACTAAAGCCTGTTATGATGGTATTAATGTCCCTCCCGAAGTTGGCCGTCACTTCTGTCCATTGGGATATTGCTGGAAATTGGCTTTGACAACTATTGTAGTGAATCTCACCCTGCTACTGTCGGAGTTACTTTGTTTCCTTGGCTTCAGTGGCACTGCAATGTATTTCTTGGAGTTATGGTCACTACAGGAGAGACCATAACTCCTGTAGAAACACTGTTTTGGTGGGAAGATAGGTATCATACGTGCAAATGATGGGAAGTGAGACCCAGGAAATGTAGTTTCATAATCTCACCTGTTTTGGTGGAATTTTAATTTCCTTGGCTTTGGGTGTTAAAAGTACCCGATCTAATTCAAACACTGTTTTGATATGAAGTATTTTAAATGCCTCCAAAATGACATTCACTTGATATATTTTGTCGAAAAACTGTTATGGAATTCTGTTCTCTCTTTCTTTCCGATATGGGTCCTCTTCTGTTTTGAAACTGCTGTACCGAATCCCCTTCTTATAAAGTATAACGTTTTAATGCAAAACATAATTATAAATGTTGAAATTTGGGATCCTTAGATTTGAAGCCGAAAAAATACCCCGCTCTCTGTCGTGAATATGAAGAGGATGGGTGGCACTGAATGGGTATTTTTGGGGAGTTTGGGTGTGGCTGTTGCCACTTGGCAGAGGAGTCTGCTTATTACATGCATTTTTCTTTCTGCCAGTAACTCGTTACCAGACTCTGTTTTCTGAGTTCTAGGTTTCTTTGTTAATACACAACATAGGAAAGTTTCAGTTTCTGCCAGATTCCTAGTTACATTTTACATACATGTTCTTACAATGCAGGAAGAGCCGGTAGATAAAACAAAACACTGGGGTGACTTGGAAGAGGAGGAAGAGGAGGAGGAAGAAGAGGAAGAAGAGGAGGAAGAGGAAGAAGACATCGAGGAGGAGGCGCTTGAAGATGGTAGTCAATCTGTTGATAGTATGTCAAGGTATTGTTATATTACTCCTCTTCAAGTCTAGGTTCCTTTTTTTTCTTAAATTATTTTTGTCGATAGTCTAGGTTCTTTTTATCTTTTTTTGGAATAGCATAATAAATGACTAATTGAGGTGAAGTTTAAGAACCCATCATGTGGCTAATTTAGTCAAAGAGTAGTTTTTTTTTTTTGAACAAGTAGTCAAAGAGTAGTTAATAATTAACTAAGCTAAACCACATGAATGTTTCACTGGTCCTTAAGTTTAATATTTGCTAAACTGATCCATGTTTATAATTCTCTTTGTATTGATAAGATTTGGATTTATATTTTTTTATTTCCTTTATTTGTGCGCTCATTTCTTTCACATTTTTGTTTTCAGCACACCGACTGGGGTGGAGACACCTGATGTTATTGACCTTCGTAAGCAGCAGAGGAAGGAACCTGAAAGGCCTCTTTATCAAGTGAGTCTTTCTACTGCTGCTCTTCTATCAGCTTTAGCTTCTCTTGATTAGTCTGTTGATGTCTTTTATCATATTTTCTTTTAAGGTCCTTGAAGAAAAAGAGGAAAAACTTGCTCCTGGAACTTTGCTCGGAACTACACACACGTATGCCAAATTTTTATAATTTTTTTATAGTATTTGGTTTTGTTTTTCCTTTTTTTCCCTCACAAGTATTGTATCTTGATAAACTCGGATATCCATTTCTCTCCAGTTATGTGGTTGGCACGGGCACCCAAGACAAGTCAGGGGCAAAAAGGGTAAGAATGAAGAGTTTCTTGCTCCTTTTTATGGGGGGTAAAGGGGGGCGTGTGCCATATTTTCTTGCGGGATAACATGTTTTATTGTTTCCAGGTTGATTTGCTTAAAGGTCAAAAGACAGATAGAGTGGATGTCACTTTACTGCCAGAGGAGTTGGATGTCATGGAGAACGTTTTACCTGCCAGGTATGACTTCTGTTTTATATGTTTTGTTTGCCCGTCAGTGATGTTAACATCATGTATCTTGTTTCTTACATCTGTTAGAACTATTCCAGGTATGAAGAAGCAAGGGAGGAAGAGAAATTACGGAGTCAGCGTGAGGATTTCAGTGACATGGTTGCTGAGGTGTGTTGCATTCAATCCTAATATCATACAGACCTGTGCATTATTTTACAAAAAAATTTGGTCTCTATTTGCTTATTTAAGAAATCTCCTTCTGGTGCAGAATGAGAAGAAGAGGAAGAGGAAGCAAGAAAAAGATGGCAAGTCCAAGAAGAAAGACTTCAAGTTTTAAGGTTGTTCGGTTCCTCTTTATTTTGCAGGTAAATGGAAGACGTGGAAAGTTGTCTATTCATCAAATTGTCATTTTCCATGAGCAGCAGAGGATCGGCTTTTAGTGCTGTTTTATCACATCTGTATAATGTTACTGTCTGTATGTTGTTTTTATTGTTTTGGTTATGAATATTCTACTCATGTAATGATGCGATGGAAACCTTATACAGAAGAACGTGTCAGATGCTTTAGCTGGAAACTCAATACGAAGATATCCTTAATGAGACATACTTAGATGATTTTACATCTCATGTTCTGGTTCAAATTTAGTCCTTTAGGAGTTTTTGCCCAAAGGGATGCATGTGTCTTGTGGAAAGTCAAATTCGTTTTATAATTTTGCAAGGCAGTGTGGATACATATAATTCACCAAGAGTTGTGGTTGCAATAACCTTAACTCAATTAATTCTTTGGTCAATCAAAATGGTTCCCACCAAGAATACAAAAACAGGGTTGCCCTTTGCAACATTCCAAACAACAGAAGCAATGATACTTTTGCTTACACTGTCACGAGAAAGGAAATTTGCTCCACAAAGATTATTTGTAGGCTTATCTTATAAAATTATTCGAAGCCATTCAATCCAGTTAGTGGATTATGCATGTCTTTATTCTTCTGCCAAATAAAACTTGGCTCCACTCTCAATCAAATCCCTATTAATTTCTTCCTTACACGGTTCCCCGCCTATAGAACAACGTATGTGCTTTCATATTCTTGTCCCACTGCTCACATCTAAATGAAGGGTTCTAATTGGTTTTGGCTTTTGAGAATGCAAATGGATGCATGAAATTGGACTTGTGGTCCTTTGGCGGATGACTAGTGCTTTTCATTTGACAACAAAATGTTGAATCTGAAGGTCAGAAACGGTAAGCCAATTTTCATGACTTGGTGTCCCTGTTTTCTAGATATAGACCCACATATTTGATAGATTTTCCCCACCATGTATGGTAAGTATCAAATGGAAGATTCGGCTACAGTGATTGTGATGCTTGTGTGGGCACACGATTAACATGCATCCTCTCCTCATAGATCCCCTTGCATCTGAGTGCTACAGAACAAATAAGGTGGACTGTTGTTGCCGAGTTAGCTATTTTAACAAGAAATATATTAAATTAGTCCCACAAAAAGAAATAGATATCAAGCGGATTTAGATTGAAAAGGACATAGTATGTATATAATATGATTTAATTCGCACACCAAGAGTTTTTTATCCATTCAATCAATCATAATTGTCATATAAATAGAAATCTTTGATTTTTATTATAACTTCTACAAACACGATTGGTTATGATGTACTGACAATTTGACACTCTAGATTTGTTTAGATTGAAATCCACTTGCGTTGGTTTGGTGATGTTGGCCGAAAACTTTAGAAGATGTTTATCTCAAAATCTTATATTCGATTCTCCATGTCAATTTTGATGTACTGATTTGGTTTCTTAAAAAAAGATTTGTTTAAATTGGCCGTGCATGAAAATTAACCTCGTAAATGTAAATACAATATATTACTTGTATTTCCTATTCTTATTTTGATAAAATAATTTTCGGAATAAGGAAATAAAACTAATCAAGCCACACATGTAGAAGACAAAATATCCCACCAAATCTCTCTGGAATATTTGCTAGCTTGTCACTATGGCGCGGTTTCAGGTTTTCTTGAGTTTTTTTTATATATTTTTGAGCAGCTCTTGAAATTTATACTATATATTATGTTGAGTTTGTATTTACGAGAATGACAAAAAAAAAGTGAATGACTTTTTTAAGAAATACATAAATGTGGTAATAATTCACGTGAACATAACTCAGTTGGTAGAAACATTGCATTATATGTGTAAGGGTCAGATTCAAAATTTAAAATTTTCACTTATTTACCTTAAAAGGTGAAATTTTAGTTACTTGACTATTTAATAGTTTTTTTTATATAAAAAATGTGATAATATACACGATATGTTTATGGTATGATATCCATTTGAATTGACGCATAGCTATCCTTGTCTACATAGTTGATCAGAATACACTTTTTTTTGTTAGCAAATGACAATTTGCAGACGCATAAATAAATGTGGCCATCTATGTCAATATATGGTCATTACATCTTTTGGGTTTTGTAAAGAAAAAGAAGTTCAGCTGTATTCTAAAACAAAAAAATCCAGCCGTAAAACTCAGATACACAAGGTGCTAATAATAAATGTATTGTAGGTTTAAACTAGGCTAAAACTTGCGGCTCAACATTTTTTTTTTGGAGAAATCAAAATGGATTATATATATATCAATATGAAGCTCCATGCATAAGGAGTGCAAAGAACACCACGGAACAAAGATTACAGATTCAAAGTCCTACCAGAGATCCAGGAAACAAACAAAAATATAAATCAACAAACACCCATACAAGGAAGCGGGTATCTCCACCAATCATGATAACAATAATTAAAGGAAGCATGATTTGCTTTTCAACCACAAAAAGATAGTAACTTAACCTTCTCTAACAAGACCAAAAGGAGTAGACACCATATCTTTGAAAATACGAATATTCCGTTCCTTCCAGATTATCCAGACACAAGCAAACCAGATTACCTTAAAGAACGAATGAGTATCACGCGGCATCCCTGCCATGAAGGAGACCTGAATGAAGTGATCACGAAGCTGACAAGGAGGGACCATCGAAAGCCCTATCCAATTTCAGCCAAGAACCCACAGAGTATATGCCAAGTCACAAACAATAAATAAGTGAGTAGCTGTTTCTGTAGCTCCACATCCCGTTACACAAGCCAGGTCGTTAGCATGAACAATATGACGCCAAAGAAGATTATCTTTGGTTAGAAGCTGATTACGCAGGAGACGCCACACGAACAAGGACACTTTCTAAGGAATATGTCTATGCCAAACATCATCTACAAGACTTCTATCCACCTGCTATTCTGAAGCTGTGAGAAAGCGGTATGAATCCCGCACCGAATAACCATGCACAGGATCTAAAAGCCATCTCCATGAATCAGTCACCTCAACCTGCAAAACAATGTTATGTAACAGTTCTGAGCACTCCCTCATACTATCCTCCTCTCAAGCTAACAATCGGCATCTCCACTCTCAACATTTAAATGTCTTTGCAGTTTTTAACCATCTGAATTTTACTACAAATTTGAACAATTTTCCTTCCATATAATATAATATAGTGTCATGTCTTAACGTTTAACTCAACAATAGCAATATTTCATTAGAACTATTTTTCTGTTCTATCTTTGACTGTAAATTTTTACAAGTATAGCTGTTTAATTAATGGATTTCATTTATAACAAACTAGTTAATGATATTTTAAGAACACAATCGATATATACGAAATATAGGTATAGATTTAACTTCTTAATAAAGGTTTTTTTTCTCCCTACATATTTGAGTTTTGTTCTAGCATTTCAAGTACAGATTCTCATACATACTCATCGCAACCATTGACGTAACTATCATCCTTTTGTCCATTGCGTGATTCTAATCACCACTTTCACTTTTCTGTCAACACATTGCATGTAACACGTTGGAATAAAAATCATATATGCTTGTCCACCGGGGGAATAAATTTGTTTCCATATTCCACTTTACCAACTTACCAAGAAATCAACACCTACCTACTATACATAATTAATTAACTTCATGGAATCACAACACACATGGCATCAAACATAGGAATGAATGCTTCGCTTAAAAGTGTCTCATCACACCAATTAAGTTCTCCACAATAATATAAATAAATGGATACAACTGAGAAACTACCTAAGCATTAAGCAAAAATAAAGTCACATAAGAAAAGTAGGGCTATTAGAGAATGTCAAATATGTATAAAGCCATATTAGATAAACAAAACCAAAAATAATTAAAACATTGCAATCTTAATTTGTTATAACCTGGAAACATCGATTGCCAAATTGGTCCATCAGGTGGCCCAGTGAGTCACCTCCTACGGTACTTTGGTGCCTACTATACGTGTACTCGTGATTGTAATCAAATTATTCCTTCTTATAATAGCGATCATAATTGACTAACAAACAATTTTAATTCGAGTGTGGGAATAGTTTCAATATAATGAAGTTTGAATAAAAAAAACAAGTTTTGAACTAGACTGTTGATTTAATGAACTTCGGTTAAGAATGAATTTTTCAGCAAAACTGCAATTTGAATCTTAGCTGAAACAATCATTAATTTAACTTTATTTTATTGAATTTATCACCTTTGAAATCTGAATTATCAAGGGTTAGTTTTCTCTAAGAATTTTTATCTATTTTTTGGTAACTTTTTCTCCTAGAATTAGAGTCGAGACAAAAATAAAAGGATTGACTCAGATTTAAACTCAACAATTCAAACTCCTTATCCATCGACTAAAATTAGTTAAGATACCCTACCCCAAAATAATTAAGAAGTGAGGTTATAAAACAAATCAACCTAATATTATAGTTAATTATACTAATATTTGCAAGTAAAGATACTCTAATTGTAAATTATGAAACTACATACAAGCATGTGTTGTTGCTTGGCTCCACCAGCAACAGCAAGAGTCACGAAAACACGGCCACGCGAATCTGTTGTTTGGATCCTTAATCAAATATTTAAAGGAACTAATTATAGTGAGAGTGAATTATTTATGTAAAGTAGTTTGATGGACATAAGTGGCATCTTAGTTGGACATAATAGACTATATTTCCCTTACTTAAGACTTCAACTTGGGTTTAATTAATTAATTAATTTACAATGTCGTTTTCAACTTTGTCCAACAAACATTCTTTGTAATTTGTCCTCTTCGATTTCATACCCTTTACCTACCCAGCCGACCAAGATTGATTTCCATGCACATTCTTATAATCAACCTTAATTTCAAATATAGTCAAGTTTAATCAATTGTTTTTATTTTTATTTGTGATCTCAGCCCTTAATCGTGGCTTTATTATATATTTGCATGTGCCTTATGTGGTCCCGAAATCTTAATCTTATGGCACCCAACTTGGAGAAACTATAGGGCATGATTATTATTTCTTTTCAATTCATTCATCAGTACTATTTTATCCATGTCTATCAGTCTATCCATTGTAAATATGTAATACATAAAAGTTAAACTGCAAAGTATATAGTTGTTATTAACTCATTTTTAAATCTCCAGTGTTCTCATTTTCTAGTTGAGTTAGGTGTTTTTTGAGCTTTTTACCTCACAAGTGTTTCTATTACTTTTACAACTCTTGTATTTGTTAGTAAGTATTATGATGTTAACAAATTATTTAAGCTATGAAACAGTGTCTAGACACCTTTAGTTATCAATCTATAACCATGGTATAGGCAAATCATTAACATTTTTCATTTGCATGTACATTCTTTTTGTGAAATCATATGACTACATTTGTGAAGACTAATTCTTACACAGATTTTGAGGGCATTTGCATTTCGGTTACTTTTTCAACTCTTTTATTTTTTGTTAATCATTACGATGTTAACAACTTATTTTTAAAAAATCATTGCAGCAGTCAGCCTTTCATCTATCAAACTATAACCGTGGTTAAAGATGGAGTTAGAATGGAGACCAATAGAGGTTATGATCCTCCGGACTTTCTAAAAAAATATTATACTAGCATGTTATTATATTTTTTTTATCTCTATATTTTATTTTCCTCCTAAATATATCTCTATTTTATTTTTGTGAACATTATAATAACATTGTATATTGGTTATTTTATTGACTCAATATATATTGGGCTTTAAACAAGTATTTCTTGGGTTAAATAAGTTTTTCGTCCTTATAAATATAGCGAATTTTGATTTTAGTCCCTAAAAAATTAAACTGAATGTTTTCATCCTCACAAATTTTTTTATTTTGTTTTTCGTCCTTAATGGCCATTTTATGTTCATATAAATGGCAAAATTATAACTCTTTTATGTTCAAATTGTATCCATGTTGTGTCCTTTTTTATATTCGACATTTATATATTCATATTATGTTTAAAAAATGTCAAAAACACAATAAAATTATATCCATTAAGGACCAAAAACAAAATATTTTTTTTGTGAGGATGAAAACATTCAGTTTAATTTTATAGGGACTAAAATCGTTATATTTATAGGGACGAAAAACTTATTTAACCCTTTTTTCTTTATTAAATTATATTATCAAAGTCGGTCCTCCCCAAGGTAAATTTTTGGCTCCGTCTCAGCCCTGGAATAAGCAACTTATTAGCATTTTTCATTTATCTTTTTTCTATGCAGGCTAATTGAATTTGATGTAATAATATACTAAAAATATTACCAGATTATCATCTAATTATTTGCATTATTGACAACGTTACTGTCAAGGCTGTCAAATCTGTGAAAATTCAAATGCGTCAATGTAACACTTCGGTTATTCTTTAACTGGCCATCGGCATTCCTCCAAAGTACCTGAATTTGTGTTCAAACTTTCAACTCTGACAACAACTACTAATTTAAAATGTTTAATATTGATTCCAATGTTTACACCATGACATGACATGTACTTATCTTTGTTTCACTTTTTACTTCTTATGGACAATTCAATATAATTTTGTGAGTTACATTGAATTTATAGTGATGTAAGCCCTCTTTGTTTACAATAATGGAGACCCTCTCTCTTTTTTTTTTTTTGAGAAGAAATAATGAAGACCCTCTCAATAACTAGAAAATAGATGTTTTTTTTTCAGAGGAAATATTTTTTTTAACTGCGTGGAATGCATAATGTAAAATAATGATCATTATGAGATCTAAAAGTTCTACATGAACTTACACGATTCTCTTTTAATTTAACCATTAATTTTGAGTTAGAATTCTAGTCATAAAAATACACTGATGTTAACAATTTCGGAGAAATGTTTTTGTTGTTTATATAGTCTAACATGTTTTAAGAAATTAATCTTCACAATTGCACATGTGAAAATATTTGATTTAAAAAAATCTTTTCGTTTTAAGGCTTATCGCTTACGATCAATGTAAAAAGGTTTCCACAGTAATCTCCTATTTTAAAGGCATTTCAAGGTTCAAATATATTTTTTTACTGTGAATAGTACTAATCCTTTGCTGTTTCTGACCATCACGGTATGTTTAGGTAGTTATCCTTCACTAATCAAAATAATTGGTAGAGCTTCAATTAATCATCCTCTATGTTCTATATGAGGACCACATCCCACATATAAGCTCTAGCCAATATATGTATGGGTGCGTATATAATAGAGCAAAAATCACACGCATCCACGGACTTTGAAAACATGCATGCATCACATAGATATATATCCCTAAGCCAACTTGGTCACATCTAATCACATGACATAATTAGAGACTATATTAAATCACCACCCCTCTATTAAGTACTAATTAACCTTAATTTCCCTTGTGTCCCACTAGGCATCATCATGCGTCTGCCAACTGTTCTTAACCTTACTGCTAAGAACCTTTGGCCCTACTTACCACCCCCTCCCCTTACCCCTAATGACAATCAATTTACACAAACAAATTTAGCCCATATGGACCATCCTGTACTTGACTACTTGCCAACGAAGGATTGAATCCTAATTGATGTCTGCATTTAGTGTCTGAATGTAAAACATGATTATCTCATATCATAAATAAATATGTGTTAAAAGTCTCACATAATGAGATTAAGTCTGAAAATATGTTTATAAACAAAGTAGTTCTCACTTAACAAATTAATTTTATAAGGGTTGAGTTATGTTAACATAAATTCTAAGATAACATCAAAGTCTAATCAAAATTTGTTGGAGCACTTGCTATAAGGTCACCATAATTGAGGCATTTGCGTCATGCTCTATAAATCCAATTCTAAATTTAAAAGAGTGTCAAGAGTCTCATATTAGATAAGATAAAATTTTAAGAGAGAGTATTAAGAGTCTCACATAAGATGAGATGAAGTTTGAAAACATGTTTATAAACAAAGTAGTTATCACCTTACAAACTGATTTTATAAAGGTTGAGTTATCTCAACCTAAATTCTATGATGACATCAAAGTCTAACCAAAATTTGTTAGAGCACTTATTATAAAGTCGCCACAATTGAGTCACTCACATCATGCTCTACAAATTCATGTCTGAGCATAAGAAGAGAGTGTCAAAAGTTTCATATTAGATAAAATAAGACTTAAAAATATGTTTATAAGTGATAACCGACTTAAAAAAGTGATTAATAGTCCAAATTCTTAGAATGTGAGAAACCAAAGAAAATGTACTTGCCTAGCATCTTTTAAATTTCCTTGTCAACTTTGTATTTGTATTGGTGGCCTGGCCAAGTCCCCTTCTAATCAAATTATAATAGCATACCACAAAATAGCATCATGCAACATCTACGTCCATTTTACAACCAAAACACATACAGCACTATCAGTGGTCTAAAATATTCCACGTGTTAACCACTCACCTTCACCTTAAGGGTTAAGTATTCCTCTCTCTTTCTCTAAAAATAATAATAATTTTATAATATAATACTTGTGCTAGAAGAAAGACTCTCCTAGGTTGTTAGAACCATAGTCTGCATTAAATTCCATAGGATTGCGCCGTCTGCTACATTATACACCCCCACAAACATGAATCAAAACCCTTCACATCACACACAATCTCAACTAGTTTTAGCTCATCTCATCTTGTTTATAATTAATAATTACTCCTTTTTTTAATTAACAGATAGATAAGATCATAAATAGGTATTAGATATAAACATCAAATAGATCATAAACTCACTTCTTCTCACCTTCAAAACCACTCCAACTTCCACACCTTTTGGACTATAACCAACAATCACATCCTCAATCAAAGGGATAAACTTTTTTCTATTTTCTTCTTCTTTTCATGGTTTGTTCTTATTTGTTTTTTTTGGTTAATTAGTACTTTTAAAGAGTTGAATTTAAGACATGGGTTTGAGTTCTAAACAGGTTATTTCTAGCAGTGGACTTGATTGGAAACAAACCTTATTAGAATCTCAAGATTTGGAACTTCCAAAGCCTCATAATCTAATGAGAAAACAACAACAGCAACAAACTCAGCAACAAGCAGAACATTTGAATTGTCCAAGATGTGATTCAACAAACACAAAGTTTTGTTACTACAACAATTACAACAAGTCTCAACCTCGTCATTTCTGTAGAGCTTGTAAAAGACACTGGACTAAAGGTGGAACTCTACGCAATGTTCCTGTTGGTGGTGGCAGAAAGAATAAGAGGATCAAAAAACCAACCATACCAGTTACTTCTTCCACCACCATAACTACTACTACTTGCACCACCTCTATTACAAATATGAATAGCAACATGGCAATTCAAACACCTCTTCAAGTTGGTGATCAAAAAAGCATTCCTTCATCTCTATATCAAGCTCTAATTCATCCACCATCTTTGCTTCTACAACAGAATATGATGAATAACTTATCAGAAAACAAAGATTTTGGTATTGGTAATGGTAATGGTAATGTTAATGGCATGTTTCCTCATCAAAATCAAACCATGCTATTTCCCTTTTCAACATCAAGCTCTTTTGACACAACTACTTGTTCATCATCCAATGTTTATTACTATGGAGAGGAGTTCAAAACAATGGAGGAACCAATAATTCCAAGCACTGGCTGCACTAACACAAAGCCATGGGAGATACCAGCAGCATCAACAAGTGGTGGCATGGAAAGTTCAAAGTATTGGAATTGGGAAGACATTGATTCATTGGTCTCAACTGATCTAAAGAATCCTTATTGGGATGATTCTGATATCAAACCTTGATACCAAAAAAACAAGATGAAAAAGTAACACCAACATGTGCTAGTTTACTGTTATTGTCCATAGATGATTAATTAGCCTATTTAATTTAATTGGGGTGTATTTATGTGTTTTCTCATACAGATGATTAAGTAAGTGTTCTTGTTAATTTTCCAGACGAGGCATGTTAATTATTTTGTGCTGGTTTTTTCTGCATATGTAATTTCTTACTAAACAACAATATTTGGATTGAAGCTGTCATGTTTTAGTTTCAGCTTCAAGTTCAAGCAAAGGGTCCCAGTTAGCTGTAATCCACTCAATTTGCCTCTTTGTTTATCTCTCTATTATTTTCTATAATCTCTAATAAATTGGTTTTGTTAGTCTATGCAAGGAGTTTAGCTTTATTTCTTAATGTAGGATTTTATTTTTGAAGTTTTCTGAGTGTTTTGTTATGTGGATGATTCTTATAGATCATATGGGGTCTGATTCAGCACTGAACAGACAAGAGAATGTGATGGAAGATTCTTGTGGATATGTTTATATGTTGGGAATTATATTATCACAAAGATTTTATTGCTTCTGAATCAGCACCTTGAGATCATTCTTGATCCGGGGATTAAAAGAATTCTTAGTGTATAATTGTTTATTAATATTTTTATTATTACTATTATGTGCTTCTGGATTATTTCTATTTGATGTTTTAGGCCTGTTTGGATTTACTTGAGTTTACCTACCAGAATAAACACTTATGATATTGTTTGAGTGAGCTTATTGAAACAACTTGTTGTAGCTTGTTCACAAACTACTTTCAGCTGATTTCTAAAGTTTCTCAACTAGTTTACGAAAACTGTATGACTTTTATGAAAACAATTTAACTTTATTTTTTTTATCATAGAAATAACTTATACATAAACACTTATATGATAAACGTTTATGTTATAAGCTATGAAGCATCAATACAAACACAACATTGTCATTGACACATCACACATTTAAAGGAAATCATGTTTTTGTTGTCGCATTGTTGGTGCACTAGACACGACATAGGCACCAAATATGTCTTAGATCAAAAGTGTCAGGTGCTACCAAAACTATAAGTGACTAATTGAGTTGTTTGTGTAGATGCATAATTAGTTCAATTGAGATTTCATCTTGATTCCAATTGAAATAGAATATTAGTCAATACTACTAAATAGTGTACGGTATATTGGACCACCGTATATTCAAGGATAGTTTAGTGATTGTCGTTTCTTGTATTATTGAGGAGTGAAAGAGCCATGGACCAATACAATAGTAGACCTCTTTTTAGTCACAAAGTTTCCCCACAGCAATAAATTAAAAACTTTGATTTGAATAATTGGTATCAGCTTTGTACTTTATGCATGTGAGGACCTCAAATCCTACCTTAACCAGTAGCCACAATCATCTTGATCAGATTCATACGCATGCGTTTATGGTCTATTAATAACTAGAAGTAACATTCAAATATATAGTCACGTTGCAACTTGGATTGGACCAGCAAAGGACAGCATAGCAGCCACTCTATCTCACTGGGAATTAATGTTACTAAAGTACCTAATATGTTAGTATTAGTATAGTATAAGATTAGACGTGTAAATATATTGAAATGTAGTATTAAACTTCTTTTTTTTATATAAAATTCTTGAAATGTTTTATTTAATATTTGATAAAATTGGCTATTTGGCTTGAAAATTTATCAACTTCTTACCTTGCTTTCAATTATATATCATTATGAAGGCCACAGCTAGCCACAATTGAAAACAAAATATCACTAGATCTATATTGAACAAACTAAAAGATTTGCATGGGACCACTCAAACTCGTGTAGTGTAGCAACGTGTTTAGAAGTTAGCATCATTAGTTCATTACTATTTCTAATGACTTGTATGAAATTTTAGGGAATTGAATTCCTTCGACTAAGTAACAATATTATTATGGAGAATGTCAATTTGGTTAAAGTACTAAAATAAGTAACTTTGTAATAAAAAGTTATGTTTATTGTTAAGATAAAAGTAAAAACTTACATTTTCAAGACATAATTTCTATTAATGGATTCCTTAATCAACGCCCTTAGGACATGGTTAGCAAAACCCTATTATTATTTCTAAGAATTTCGCCATCTCA
>Ga0315913_1001597_pt1 | contig 25263 bp, 11 predicted proteins | sample MpolsnodulesMG_FD_207736 | JGI IMG/M metagenome (GOLD analysis project Ga0315913, IMG submission 207736) | Medicago polymorpha root nodule microbial communities from Los Angeles, California, United States - small nodules | ecosystem: Host-associated > Plants > Roots > Nodule | place: USA...
AAGTAAAATAAACATTAAATATATTCTAACATAAATTTTAATTCTAACATTAAATAAGTAAAATAATAATTAGAATAAGTTGTATAAATAGTAAAAGAAGTAAAATAAACATTAAAATATACTTACGTCGACATCGAGCCATATCCTGCATGCCACATGTCCAGTAAAGCGAGGTAAAAGCGTGAGGTCAGAAGGCCCCCCTGCATAGCCGTCTAGTCCGGCCTCGTACACCACCCTCGGCACCCCCTGAAAACGACCCCCACCATCATTTGTGTGATTTGATGATGATTTGCTTGAGTTTGGTGAAATTCGTACTTGGAAGGGAAAAAATCGTATTTGAGAAGTTTGAAAATATGGGAGTTTTGGTTCTGTTTTGTTGTATAAACACTTAAGTCACGCTGCGTGATTTAACTATCGCGACGTGACTTAAGCGGCGCAACATCATAACGTGCGTTAGTTAAGTCACGCAGCGTGACTTAACTAACGCAGGGGCATTATTGTCCAATTAGCTGGGTAGGAGCGAAACGTGCAGGGCGAAGAGCTGTAATCTTTTCAAACCCCTTACGATGTGGGCTGGGGCCAAAACATCAAGGCCCCATGATATTGACAACTCTAACTACAACGGGCACCTTATCTGAGTGTTGTCCTGATGGGACGGCATTATTACGATCCTCAATGTCATAACCTGTCAAGGGCTCAAAATATATATCAAACTCGGCATATATTACTTCCTTCGTACCGTAATAACTGAGTCATTTGTAAAAAAAGAGTAGTGTTAACTTGTGCCCTTAGGGCACATGTTAAGAAATTCAAAAAAAAAATATTCTCTTAAACTTTGTGCATTCAATTCATTAAAACATTAAAGATTAAATTTAATGCACGCATTCCAATACATTATTTCTACATTTGGCTTCTAAACTTGGACACAAGTTAACATTTCTCTAACTCTAATTAATACTACTTTCACCACTCTCAATTCAATATATTCTACTTTACATTTATGATAAAGAAGAATCCACCAATACTTGACAAAGACACTCAAAATAATTTTTCTCTCTTTCATTTATACATTTTTCTTAATTTGTGTGAAAAGCTTAACTAGCTCAGTTAAATTGGGACGGAGAGAGTAGACCCCATGTGAAAAAGACAGGTAGACCCCATGTGTCAGGGGTATTTTAGTAATTTCACATCAAATCATCACCCCTCTCATCTCTTTTTTCAATGTTTTTGCCACATGTCACAATTGTGTGTGGATGTCAAAGGATGTATGTCACTTACACTTTGTTTGGTATGGGTGAAATAGGGGAGAGAGAAGTTGAAGAGAGAGACTTTGAAGAGAAATGTTAAATTTCTCTTGTTTGGTTTGAATAGAAATAGGGGGAGAGAGAGAGATATATAGAGCATGGGACCCACACACTTTATTCTTCTCCCCAAAGATGCGAAGAAAGAGCTAAGAAAGGCTGCATTTTTTCTTATTTCCACATTTGCCCTTGGTTATGTGAAACAATTTTTTTTTGTTGAAAGAAGTGAAACAATTGTTACGACTTAGTGCTACCTTGCTTGAAACAGTTTTGTAATAATAAAAATAAGGGTAACTGTAACGCCATATTTCTATTAAAGCGATAAAACATGTGAATAATACAATATTCAAGAAATAGACGTTACGTCTCCAATAAAACTCAAAAACACCATGCAATATAAAACTCCTCAACAGTCGCAGCGGATATATAACATACATCTCCAAAAGTATACATGTCAAAAATCAACATACATCACCAAATCAAATCTCGAAAACCCGACATATGGGTAAAATGTCAACAACATAATAATGTAAGGACGAACATCCTAATCAGAGCCTAATCTAAGACTCTAACAGGTAAACAGAGGAAGATCCTGCTATACTCAAGCAACTAAAAGATCACTCATGAACGCTGTCTACCCATTCATACAAACAGGTAGGTGGTCAAAGACCACTGAGGATTACCTTCACATCAATCATAATCAACATAAGTAATTGAAAATATATATATATATATATATATATATATATATATTCATCAGTTTAACACTTCACATAATTCAAATTGAGAGATAATTCAACTTCAACATTATTAATCAACACAAACAAATTCACAACATCAGAATTACGAAACCACCAATCACATCAAACACCAATCATCAAACAACTAGGACACATGTTGTAACTTACTATGCCCCTAGACACGACTCCTACATGCATGCGGTATCGTCACCAACAACGTCTGGGCCGTCACCCCATGATGCCAAAAGCACATCATAATCACCTCAATTGGATATAAATATCGCACAACTATGAATGCATGAACATATGACACATTATGCATATACTCACGACACATTCACAAACATCATCACCATTATTTCACATATATGCATTCACCGATAATATCACTATTATTTAGCATATATGCAATGATCAACAACAACTACCTCAATACAACTACACAACTTCATACAATTTCTCACAATTCAAGTAAAGGAGAAAGTACATCATATTATGATATCATCATATTCCACACCTAACAATCATTCACATATCTTCATAAAACCATATCAAACTATTCTCAAAAGATTTGTAGAGCATTCGGTCTTTAAAGACCATTTTCTACAAAGTTCGTCTATCATTTTACAATTTTGAAACGATTGAGACAATTGAATCAAAACTGAGCAAACAAGTTATAATGCCTCAACATATGCATACACTTAGATCACATATGAGTGCAGTTGAGTATACATGTGCGTTTCACCGGCCAACTACGACAAAATCACAAGGTTCGTCTCTCTATATCACTTTTCCAAAAGAATTCCATTTTCAAAGCAAAACAAGTTAAAATCCAATGAAACCAATCACAACCATTTTTAGAAATCATAAAATCAGTATACAACCTTAACGCCACCCCTTTTCGTTAGGAAAAAACAAGTTTCGGAAAAATCGACGTTCTTGGACATTTTTCAAAAGTTAAGTTCAATTCACAAAATCAAGTCAATCCCAATCCATAAGATGTTCCAGTAGGTTAAAGAGTAAAAACAGTGATCAAACATGTTGAAAGAAGTATTTTAAAAAATTCGGATCAGCCCCAAAACCCTAAAACGACAAAAACATGAGTTGATGTACTGAACAACTCGCCATGCCCATCAAATCACTCGCCATGGCGAGCTGGACAGTTTCTTCACTCACCGTGGCCACCAGTTTGCTCGCCATGGCGAGCTTAGACAGTCATCTCTCGGGTAAAACTCCATTTTCACTCTAAAACCCCAATTTTGAATCCCTAGTGCCCAAATTTGTTCCCAAGGTTTGTCTAAACGTTTATAGACATAAAAAGGCACTCAAATCCATATTAAACTTGAATCAAAACATCATTCCATCACAAATCACCATTTGACCCATTTTTGTAAAACTTTCAAAAACCACACAAATTCACATCACAACTCTATGATTATGATTACCCAAGGTTTCAATCATCAACAACAACATATCATAACAACAACGACATCGATTAAATATGAATTCATCAACAACCCATCAACAACAATATCATACTCCACCAATTTTGAGTAAAAACACAAAGTATACATACATACATACACACACACACACACACACACACACACACATATATATATATATAATTGAGCATGTAATTTCATCATCAACAACTTAATTATCATCAAATTCACATACTCAAACATTACATCAAAGCATAAGCACGAATTTTACCAATTAAATTCACATCACTTTTCACAAATAAGCACTTATGGGTTGTATAAAAGAGATTATACAAAAGATTATGAGAGAATACTAGTCCCCTTACCTCAAATCTTCACAAACCTAGCTTATGCTTCACTTTAACTCTAATCCCTTGAATCTCTACCCTCTTCTTGCTCTCCTAGTTCTTCTCTCTTCAAAACCTTTTTTCTCTTCCTCTAGCACCTTCTATCTCTACCTCTCTCAAAAACTTATGAAATGAATATGAAACCCTATTTTCTCTAATGACTAGAGTTTATATTGGCTCTACACAATTGAGCTTAACCATCTTAATGTCTTAATGGGCTCAAAACACTTATTAACCAATTTACAAAGTTTCTACTCACTTACGGTTAAAAACTATCGAATAGTTACCAGCTCTTAACTAATTACCACAACCGACTAGTAACTTGGTAAAAATATAATTCCCAATTAACACACTAAAAATAATTCTCACAGTGAAATTACTAATTTACCCCTGGTCACAAAATGATCAAAATACCCTTCTAACGTCAAAGTCCACTAATCCCAACCAAAATGCACATAGAGGCAATTAATCACATACAAGCACACATAAACACACAAATTAATAAAATAAATCTAGCGAAAAACGGGTTGTTCCAACTCTCCCCCCTAAAAAGAATTTTCGCCCTCAAAAATCACCTGAAAGAAACAACTCCGGATACGAAACATCCATCCTACTCTCTGATTCCCAAGTAGCACTCTCACCAGTTGGTCCAACCCAAATCACCTTTACCAAAATGATCTCTTTGCCTCATAAACGCTTCACCTCTCGATCTTCAATCCTAACTAGTTAAGTCTCAACGGTCAAATTATCCCTTACTTCCAAATCATCCACTTCAATCACGTGAGACGCATCATACACATACTTCTGCAAGTGAGACACATGAAACACATCATGAAGATTCGACAAAGACGGTGGTAACGCAATCGGATACGCTACAACCCCAACCTTCTCAACAATCTCAAACAGCCCAACGAAACGAGGAGTCAACTTCCAACACTTTAAAGCACGTCTAACACCAGTTACAGGATTCACTATCAAAAACACATGATCACCAACCTGAAACTCAATGTCCTTCCTCCTCTTATCTTAATAACTCTTCTGCCTACTCTGAGATGCTCTCATCTTCTCTTGAATCATCTTAAACTTTTCGGTAGTCTCTTGCACAACCTCCGGTGCTATCAAAACACTTTCACATGACTCATACCAACACAACAGAGTTTTACATCTTCGTCCATACAAAGCCTCAAACGGTTCCATACCGATACTAGAATGAAAACTGTTGTTGTAAGTAAACTCAATCAACGATAAACATTCGACCCAGCTGAAACCCTGCTCCAAAACACAAGCTCTCAACAAATCTTCCAAACTTTGAATAGTCATCTCCGTCTGCCCATCGGTCTGGGGATGATAAGCAGAACTCAGTCTCAACTTAGTTCCCAAAGCAGCTTGCAAACTCTCTCAAAACTTAGAAGTAAACCTCGGATCCCAATCTGACACGATACTAGAAGGAATACCATTCAACCTGACAATCTGCTCAATGTAGATCTCAGCCAACCTCGCCACAGACATACAGGTCTTGATAGGAATAAAATGCGTTGACTTCGTCAACCGATCAACAATCACCCAAATCAAATCAAAACCCTTCACAGTCTTCGGCAACACTCCAACAAAGTTCATAGATATACTATCCCATTTCCATTTTGGCACAAACAACGGTTGCATGAAACCTGACGGATTCTGATGTTCAATCTTCAACTTCTGACAAATTAAATAAGCATAGGCAAACTCTGCGATCTGCTTCTTCATTTCAGGCCATTAAAACAACCTCTTCAAATCCTGATACATTTTCGTTGCTCCTGGATGAATACTCAGACTACTCCCGTGACCTTCTTCCAAAATCCGTTTCTTAAGCTAAAGCACATTTGAACACAAACTCGGTCGCGAAATATCAAAACATCGTTCTCATCCAACCTGAAGTCCCCACATTTACCTTGATTAACCAACACTATTCGATCCACAAGTTCCAAATCTTCCTTCTGACCATTCTTAATCTCTTCCAAAATATTCTTCGTCAACTTCAACATTCCCAACCTCACACCATCCGGCGTCAACTCACTAACCAAACTCAAATCTCGAAACTGCTCAATCAAATCCAATTCCTTAACCATCAAAGCAGACATATGCAAAGTCTTCCTACTCAAGGCATCTGCCACCACATTCGCCTTTCCAGGATGATAACTCAACTGAAAGTCGAAATCCTTAAGATACTCCAACCATCTCCTCTGCCTCATATTCAACTCCTTCTGATCAAACAAGTACTTCAAACTCTTGTGGTCACTGAACACTTCAAACTTAGAACCATACAGATAATGCCTCCAAATCGTCAACACATACACAGCTGCTGTCAATTCCAAATCATGAGTCGGATAATTCTTCTCATGCACTTTCAACTGCCTCGACGCATAAGCCACAACTTGACGATTATGCATTAACACACCACCAAGACCCATCTTAGAAGCATCACAATACACAGCAAACGATTCCTTCGGATTCGGCAAAATCAACACTGGCGCTGAAGTCAACCTCTTCTTCAACTCTTGGAAACTCTTCTCACACTTAGCATCCCAAACATAAGCTTGTCCTTTCCGAGTGAATCGCGTCAATGGCAACGCCAACTTAGAGAATCCCTCGATAAACCTCCGATAAATAGATAATAAATTAAATAAACCAAGTTTGTTAAAAATTAGTAAATTTATTTATTTAATCATAAATTTTATGTTGGCTCTAATTCAAGGATATTTTTGTCTTTTTAGAACATAATAACATTTCTTTCTTTTCTATTTCTCTCTTCTTTCTCTTATACCAAACAATACATCAAATCTACTATATTTCTCATCATTTTCTCTCTTCTCTTACTCTCTCTCACATCTTTCTCTCTTCACAACTTCTTCTCACAACCAAACATAGTGTTAAGGTGGTCCATGTATAAGGGCTCCATTATAATATGAGGTTTTCCAATCAATATATTAGACCAAGTATTTATGCATGTTTTTAGGTATACATTTATATATAATATACAATCCTTAAAAAAAAAATATAATATACAATAATTTTTTTAGGAGAATATACAATAAGTTTTTAATTGGTAGGATAAGATGTTGTATATATTTAAATTATTTACTTCTATTATATTTAAATTATTAACTTCAACAAAAGTCTATAATTAAAAAAATATTGATACACCTCTAATTAAAATATTCAAAAATATAATATTTGTTTAAAAATATTTTAATCGGAAATAAATTATTTCAGACACATGTACATATTTGAATGATAAAAGTTAATGAATTTAATACCACACTAATTGGGGCGAAGTATGCATAGAACCTCATGAGAATATAAGGAGGGGTGTTTGCGGTGCAGTTTGGTTCGGTTTTAAAGTTAAAAGTCATTCAAACTGCAATATAAAAAAGTATGCAGTTTGGTTCAGTTGACTTTTAAAATAAAATCCCAACCAAACCAATGTGGTTTAGGTTAGGTCGATTGATGCGGTTTTTTTTAGACAATATAATTTTTTTCCGACATTTAAATCAAGTTAAAAATCTATAACACAACATATTCTAGCAATGTTTTCGACAGTATTTTAAATTTTATCCAACATTACAATTTTATTTTCACAAAACACTACAGACGAAATAAAAAACGTGAACAAAATGTAATTCTATTATGTAATAAATATAAAACACTAAGATTTTATCATTCTATAAAATTTTAAGTAGCAGATAAATATATTTTTGAAATAAAAAACAAAGACGAGAGAAAAAATATGTTATTGGTTTATGTGACATATGTTGAATTAACATTTTTCTTATGTTTCAGTTAGGTTCTGTTGATAAAATATAAACCGCAAACCAAACCAAATCATGTGGTTAAGTAAAAAAGTGATCCGAATACATCCAAACTAACTGTGGTTTTTTGCGGTTTTGGTTTGAGTTCGTTCGGTTTTCAGTTTTTCTATTAGATTAGTTCGGTTTTGAACACCCTTGAATAGGAGGGAAGAAGAAAAATAATATTTGACCTTTAAAAAAACTTGATAAATGACACGTTTCTATTCATTTTTACATGACTTAGCATTTGTCTAATTTAAAGATTTTTATGAAAGGGACTAATTTAAAATTCAAAGGTTCAAATATAACCTACTCGTTATCTTTTCTTTTCTTAACTTTTTTTTTGTTTGAAAAATTAGAGTGATAGAAGTGAAGTGAATGATGTCTCGAAAGAAAAGACTTAAACTTAAGGCTTATTCAATCACCTGTCCCTTAACTTAATTGATTGTTTCAATTTCGTCCCTTAACTATAATTTGTACCAATTTGATCCCTTATGTTTTGCTCTGTTACTAGTTTTAGTCCTTTATGTTAGTTTCTCTAAGGAAAAACCTTAACTTATGTACCAATTTGATCCCCTATGTTTTGCTTTGTTACTAGTTTTAGTCCTTTCTGTTAACGTTTTTTTTAGAGAAACTAACAGAAATGACTAAAACTAGTAACAGAGCAAAACATAGGGGACCAAATTGGTACAAATTATTGTTAGGGGACCAAATTGAGACAATCAATTAATTTAAGGGATCAGGTGATTGAATAAGCCTAAACTTAAAGATTGCTTGCAAAAGTATTGATTTTTATTTTCTTTCGAGAGTATTTATTTTTTAAAGATAAATACATTTACTTATAAAGATATTTACATTTACTGTACCATATCTTAAAATGAAGGGAAACATGTTAAAAAATATATGAAATCTATAATCTCTATTATGAAACTATTTGTAAGAATAAGAATATAGAGAAATAGAGAAGGAGGGTTTTGTCTTAATATATGATCAGGGTTATGCAGCAGGTAATCCCTCTGCACATATATTTTGCTTAAAAAAAGAAACAGAGAAGGAGGGAGAAAGAAAGATAAGAGGGAGGATTCTAAAACGCAACAGATAATTAAAATTTATTTTCCCACCAGTACTCAGCCTCCTCAGCAAGCATGTGTTTAGCCAACCTAACCTTCTAGTTGTCACTGATCACCATAGCACGAAAGATCCTCTCTACTCCTTGTATCCAAGTTTAAGCTTCATCTGGGTTAAACCTCCCCTTGAACGTTAGCGGATTATTTCTCATGAAACGATCAAGCCTCCGTTCCTCAGCTTCTCCATGATCCTGATGACCTTTCGCAGCCTGCTCGTTGGCTTGAGCCAACACCTGTGCCATTGCAGCCAAGGCCTCTGCAATAGCTGCATCATCTCTACCACCAACCATCTCACTCTTCTACACAAAACCAAAACCAACAGATAAGCACCACAAACCACATAACAAGTACTGAAGGTAACTCAATGCCATTCGCATACAATTAGGAAAATCACCCGCTTCTGGTCCGGACAAGACTGACATGGCTCTAATACCACATTGTAACACCCTAAACTCTAAAAGCGATAAATTACACTAATGATACATTCATATAAAGAATTTAGATGTTGCTTCGCCAATAACTCACCAAACATGCATAAATAATTTTCTCAAAACATCGCAGCGGAATAAATCACCAATACATCAATATTGAAATAATTCGTCTCAACAGTCATCCATAAAAATAAAAATAAAAACAAGTCTCCAAACAACCATGTCACATACTACATGTATCATCATCAGTACATAGTCTCAAATAAATCCTGCTCTACAGTCAAAATAAAATAACATCTAAGATCGACCCTAATCAGAGCCCTAAGTCTAAGACACCAAAAACAGTAAACGAGGTAGCATCCAAGCTATCCTCAAGCAACTCACCAAAGCCAATTCATCAATTAGGTTTTCATGATTTCACTTGGATCATTTAGTTTCAATTTTTAGCCAATTCATCGATTGCATATACATTATGTCTTAGTTGTTTTAATTGTTTATAGTTTTGGTTTTGAAATTGTCTTGTTTAGCAAATTGTTCAAGTACTATTAATATTTGATTGAAATAAGATTTAGCTTGTGAATCACTCAATTCTCTTGTAAATCTTATTAGTGCATAGTCTTAACAATTTGTCATAATTTGTGGTTGTTCAAAGCATATTTCCAATAAGTCAATATCTTTTCAAAACGCTTTCGTCAAAACTCCGCTAATTTTTAAAAGCGCTATTCACCCCCTTTAGCGCGCATCCTTATTGGCGATCAACAAATTTGCTCTTTCAGGTTTTAACTTGAGAAGTATCTTTTAAGTACATGATTAAATTTGGAAAAGGGTCACCATTCAAACTCCATTTTCTTGTGACTATTATATCTACTTCAATGATAACTATTCCTAACCAGTGGTGGAGTCCTTCATGGGTTGGGGTGGGCCACGACCCACTCAGAAAAATAAAAAATTTAACAACCATAAATCCATTTTGGAAGATTTTAAATAATTTTATAATTGTTTCAGTTTTCGGCATATCCAAATCCCCACAAAGTGGCGTAGTGCCTCATCCGAAAAAATAATAAAATAAAAATCACATGTCCATTTTGCAAGATTTTTAAATAATTTTTTAGTGGTTTTAGTTGTTAGCAGTTCCAAAACTGGCATATGCAATTTTTGTCATCTTATACTTAGTTGATTAGCGGAGGTTTATAAACCTTCTAATTTGTGGGGGTTTCAAACCTTGATTATATTGTTCCATCAACTAAAAATGCCCCCAATTTACAATTGGATTGTAAAAAACGGTTTCATAACTTATAAGATTGGTAAAATATGTTGTAAATTTGTAATTATTTTTTTTAAAGTGCTCACATGAGCTTTTAAAAGTCAACTTCCACCACTTCAACTTCGTGTTTAATGTTTATTAAAACTTTTTTTTTGGTACAAATGTTTATTAAAACTTTAATTTTGTGTTTGTATATTATATTTATTTTAGTGGCCCATCTGAAATTTTTTTCTGACTTTGTCATTGTTATTATTGATCAATGTGAGTCTCCCAACTCAATGCAAGGTGCACTCTCTTCTAGCCTTAACCTAGTGAAATTCTCTTCATTTTTCTCAATTGTTACATGTCAATCACACACTCAATATTCTATTTTCTTTATAATGTTAATCTCCTTTTCTCTTTCATGTTTAATGGTGTAGATGTAACAATTGGAAAAAAAAAATGAAGAAGATTTAACTAGAGAGAATTCATTTCCTCTTTGTAAACTTCGATTTTTGGTATTTAGTATTATTATATATTTGATTTTGTCTAATATGTTTATGTGAAAGTTGAATTGTTATTATTACTTTTTATGGAAGTTAAACTAGTATTATATATCTATTATTATAATATATATTTTTAGGAAAGTATTATGTTTTTTAGGGATAGGAAAGTATTATTATATATTTGATTTTGTCTAATATATTAATTTTCATTCAAAAAGAAAAAGTGGCATATATAATTCTTTTTGAGGAAAGTATTATTATATATTTTATTTTGTCTGATATATTAATTTCATTCAAAAAGAAAAAGTGGCATATATAATTCTTTTTGAGGAAAGTATTATTATATATTTAATTTTGTCTGATATATTAATATCATTCAAAAAGAAAAAGTGGTATATAATTTTTTTTTTTGGTGGTTGGGGTTTGAACCCTGAACCTTGCAAATATTATTCATTGTCCCTACCAACTGAGATAAATTCACGAGGAAAAAATGACATATAATTAAATATAGAAAATGTTATGTTATCCTGTCAAAAAAATTCTATTAACCAAAAAAAAAAAAATCTATGCCAAATTTGAAGGGAACTAGTATGTATCCCGTGCGATGCACGGTTAAGATTAGTTTTGATTGTTTGCGACAAACGTTATGTGCTGCCAAAGAAGTATAGAAAATTTGATACTATTTTACAACAAATTAAACAAAAAAAAACAAACATTAAACATCGTTTCCTTAAAAAAAACATTAAACATCGAAAATAGGTTGAGGTTTTCTTTAGACAGCCAACGAAGATGAGCAATATGACAAATATAATAAAAAATGCAATCACAACAACAAATCATAATGTGGTTAATTGAAATTTAACACGCAATAAAATAATAAAAAAATTAACACATTTTTTAACATAAAAAGGAGTAAAATACTACACAACTACAATACTAAATTAGACATAATCCAACCCATAGTCACGAGGTACATGTTCATAAAACATAAAAAAAAAAAACACAAGGCAACACAAACAGTTAAAAACTCTTATTGTGATCAAAATGCATCGAGTTGCACAACGAAATAGGTAAAAAAAAAGTGGAAAGAGCATGACAAACATGCATCATTGAATCATCTAGTGATTGTGACGTCGAACGGTAACAACACTTAGGTTAGGTGTTGGCGTATTGCGCATGTATGTCAATTGTGCAAATAAGTTTGTCACATCTTTTGGGTTTGATTTCTTTGACAAATGCATATCAACAATACAACCTATATACTTATGAAGATTCTCTATAACCAAAGTTAAAATCATGCAATCAAAATTCAAGTTCCTGTTTTCATAATGTGAGATTGACCTTCAATAAAACAACCATTCACAATTTTTTTGGGGATATTATAGAAAAAACATCATGTTGTAATTAAATTATTTAAATGGTCATACTAATAGGGCATGTATTAAGGAAGCCACAAATAGTAAAATATTTATTTTGAAAAATATTAATTTTCATTTCTTTAGAAATAAATTGACACAATTTTCAGTACTTAATTTATATTTTTAATATACTTACATCTACCCTAAGACTGACGTTCACATTTCCCTTATTTAAAACTATATGTTGTAGTTCGATTATTAATCATTATAATAAATTGTATATGCATTCTTATAACAATACTAACTATGATAAATCATAATGAGTTAGTGTCAATTACCATGACATTTTTTCCCAATGAAACCGAACATGTGACCTCTTAACTCTCAGGAGTTGTAACCAACAACAAATGTATCATCATCATTTAGAGAACCATTTTGAACTTCAAGGCTAGTCTCTTCAGTACCACAAGTTGATTCAATTAGATTAATTTGAGAATTTTCTTCAACAAATATACCATCATCACTTTCTTTATTATCAATATTACTTGTATTTATATTTATGTTGTCCCACAATTTGTTCCGTCTCTATTGTTGTTTTGAGAACGTTGTTATTGTTGATTGTCATGTGAAATCATTTCATTGTTATCTTATTGTTGTTCTATGTCTATTTTGTTTAAGTTTTGTGTCTGTTTTTGAGTTTTAGTCCATAGTTTTTATTTTGAGTTTTAATATGTAGTTTAAATTTTATTTTTTTTATTAAAGTGTCTCGGCCGTATCGTATCTTGAATTTTAAAATTTTCTATATCAACGTATCAGTGATGTATGTTATCAAGTATATGAGCTTCGTTGACATAGGCTCACATAGGTTTCTCTTGTGGAATTTCCCCTATACAAAATAATTAGAATAATATTATATGAAATTTAAATTTTGGGAGGGGAAATTAGTAGACTTGTATGGTTGTATTTCTGCTCCAGCTTCACCATTGTGGTAGAGAAAGTTTGTAGACCTGCAAATATAAGCGAGCATAGGAAATAAGAAAAGAGCTAACATGAAAATTGACAATTGATAACAAACGAACTTAAGAAATCAAAGGTTAAATATTATTTTTAGGGAGTTAAATATGTTTTTCTCTCTATAAATATACTAACTTTTCATTTTAGTCTTTCTAAATTGTTCCTTCAACTTTTAGTCCTTATAAAATTTTCAATCACTACTTTTGGTCCATATTTTTAAGTTAATTTTTGTATTTTTTTATTAAAATTGTGCAGAAATGTGTAGAATATTATAAAAATCTCTCATAAAAAAATTAGTTTTTTTAACAAAAACAAATTAAATATGAATTTTTAATCGTAAAAAATAAAAAAAATCGTATTAAATTCATGTTTCGTTAAGAAAAATTAATTTTTTTATGAGAGATTTTTGTAATATTATGAATTTTTCTGCAAAATTTATTAAAAAATATGAATTCTACATATGAGATTACTTTATAGGAAGGACCAAAAGTGAAGATAGAAAATAAATGAGAGACAAAAAGTTGAAGAAATTTCTTAAAAAACATAAAACTAAAAGTTGACATATATTTATAGAGATAAAAAAGATATTTGACCCAAAAATCAATTCCTTTCTCTTTTCCAATTTTCAAACACAACACGGAAGTGTAACAAAAACAAAAAAAACACAACACAGAAGCAAGCAAGCGCACACATACGTACGTACAAATCACACACACACACACACATGTGTGTATTGTATTCACTCCTTATTTAAGTAGGTGTTTCCACCCTCTCGTTCCTCAATTTTCTTCAGTTCTCTGTAAGTGCATTGCGATTTTCTTTTTGTGTTTTTTCTCATTTTTTCTGTTTTTGATTTTGTTCGATTTAGGTCAATAATTCTGAATTCTGATTCATAAAAGGGGAAACTAGAAGCTTTGATCGGTCTCCAATTGTTTATAAACTGTAAGTATCACGCTTTTATTTTCTATAATCTTAGGATTTGATGAATTTCTGAATGAATTAATGATTGATTATAAAAAACCATTTGATGATTTTGATTGGTTACTGCAGAGTGAAACAAGTGAAGGTGATGGCAAGCAACACACAAGATTCGTCTTCCCAGTCATTCTGGGAAGGCTACAAAGAGTTTTGGTGCGAGAGATTTTCCTTTATGAGCAATTATTCCAACTTCACCAAACGTGATAAACCTCTCACTTCATGGTCTAACTCTGATGTTGATGAGTTTATCACTTCTGATCCTGTTCATGGACCTGTGGTAATCATTCTTTCACTTTTTTTTTATCTTTGTTTTGATTGTTTGTATAGCATTTATGTTGTAGTGTGAGTTGGTGATTTGGATGTTCTAGGGTATATAGTTAGTTATTACTGTTGTTAGCTGGGATGTGTTTTATATAGTTTGTTTGGAAGAAAGGCTCTCATGTGATGTGTGCTTGGTTAGTCTAAGATTTAGACTACATTCTGATGTCTTGTTGCCAGGGTATTATTTTCAAGTGTTGATTTACTGGGAATTTAGAGAAACTGTGTTTCCATCTTATATCAAAATTGTTTTAGATTATATGAGGATGGATTACTTTTTTTAAAGACACAACACCCCTTTTGTGTTTACACAATACATTTTGTTTTTTTGGTTATTTTTGTGCATCTATTTTGTTGTTAAATTGAAAGACGCTCTCAAGTGTGCTTGGTTAGTTATAGTTTCGAATTTATTACACATGGTGTGCTACTTCTTTAGATGTGTTTCCTTATGTTGGATTTGTTGATGTCAGTTTATATTTCATTTGGAAAATGGTGTGATGAAAAAGTTATTCGGTATCTCATCTATCAAAAATATATTTCGTCCATGAAGACTGTTATTTTACAATTTCATTTATGGAGGGTACATCTTTAAGTTACCCCTTGGCATGCAAACTCATTATCAAAATATATTTCGTCAGACTATTATTTTACAACTTCATTTATGGTTACTCCTTTGCATGCGAATCAAAAAGTAGAAGATTGTTTGTCCTTTACTTTTATGGGAAAGTCCACAAGAAGGCTGTGTTAAGTAGTCATTACTTTTCCTTATATTGATGAACACATGCCAAATGTAAAACTGCTAAGGCACTTTCTTTATATTAGAAACAAAAGAACGGAAAGTGTTATTACAAACACGGCCTTGAACTTTGTCAAAATATTAGTGAGACCAATGAATAAATAGAAGCATGAAGTAGTTTAAGATGCATGTTTGTACTTTTCACTGTTAGTTGGAAACTTCATCATTTTATTTAAATTTATCAATCCTGGTTCATTTGCCATGTTGTTTGATTTTGATTAGTTTAGTTACTGTAAGACTGCACAACATCAAGAGATGAAAGCTACTATTTCTTTTTGCATATGGTAGATGTGATGTCTAAAATGTCTGGTAAATCTATTTATATATTAAAATTCCTTGTGGAAGCTCTTCTGCTCCCCTGGATTGATGAAATAGACATCACACTTATGTAAAATGAGATGATATTGTGTGTTATTTTTCTTTCCATTTATTTTCCAGGTCAACCACGCTGCATGTGTCTTAAGTTGGTTTTGTATTATTCGTTCTTTTTCAGTGTTTTCTGCATTATTAAACATTAAGTCCTTAAGTTGGCGTAACATGTTGTTTTCTGCATGTCTCCTAAGTTGGCTTAGACAGGTCTTTGACGAATTGTTATGTGGAATAACTCACAATAGATGCAAGTGACACTTTTAGATAGAATCCACTTGTTTGGTTGTCCTTTTTTGTAGGGAAACAAAAACTACTTTTTAATTAAAATGTATGTTCATAAGAGTTACAATAATTATGTAAGTGTTTGGGAAAAAAAATGAAAAGGCACGAAAGAAGTGTTTCACTGCTTTTCTTAGAAGTTAGAACTCAGAGCTCTTGAAAAATCTTTAAAACCAAGTTGTATCATAGATTCATAAAATTACTTTTCTAAGCTTAAATAATTGAACCACTGTACGAATGCAGAGTCAATAAATTCTGACATCCTTGGAAGTTGGAGATATTTGGATGCTCTAGTTGTAATTACTCAATTTCGAGTTGGACATTAATTTTGATTTTCAGAAGTTTTTTTGTTTCACCATTAAGAGTTTCTTCCATCATCATAACATCCTTTAGATATCATCATGGATGTATTCTCTTTCTGTCATTCGTAGGTTTCACCGACATACATTGGTTTTAATGTCATCATTACAAGATAACAACGACCAACGACCACATATTGTTTGTCATGTGTATGAATCAGACAACACTTAAAGCTGAACTGGTTACCGCAAAATCTCTCTTGATGATTTGATGCACAACTTTTTATTGATCTCCATCTATTTTTAACTAACGTACTATTTTTCATTTGATCAATCCTCCACACTGGTCTTCTTTTTACATGTTAAACCATATAGGACAATAATTTACTATTTAGCAACTTTTCTATAGTGGTAGCTGTCCCAGTATTTTCTTTAATAATTGTATTCCTATGCACACCACACATGAAACAATCCTTCCTTTCATCTACTTCGCTTGAATATAATGGTTAACTAACTTTTCCATCTATCTCTCCATCATTTGGTATGATGGACTTAATTTACTTAAAACATAAGACTTATTGTATTGTATGTTCTTAAATTTTCATCTCTGACATATGATTTTTGTTTCTTTGCTAAATTTAAATTCAACATACTTTAGTTTACTCTTACTTGGGTGGAAGCCATGTATATGTCCAAGATTTATCTCCATATTTCTAACTTTCCATGTATTTATTTTTCTCTAAAACCTTCTCTTATTAAAACTATGTCACCACGAGTCTTTTTGATATGTTCAGTAAGCACGTGTCTAGCACTAAGATAAAGAAAATATGTAATCCAAGTTGCCCCCATAGGGCACATATATAGTTATAGGGAAATCTTATCTATTTGACTGTGTTATCACTCCTCACAGTAGTTGTGGCTCTCTCACTCACTAGAATGAGAACATTAGCTATATAGTGCTGATTGTGATTCCTAATTCTACTACAAAATGATCAATAAACTGGACATGTTTTCGGTACCAACGGTGATTGGCATTTGCCTTGAAACGTCCCAACTCTTTCCAAATAAGAAAAATTAAACAAAAATTATAATGAACATACAACCATATTTTTTTGGTTTCATATATGTGATTATTCATATTTGGAGCTTAGTATCTTAATACTGGCAAATGATCGCATAGCTACATTGATACCTCCTTTCTTTCTCAATAGCCGTTTGTGGCTACAAAATTTGAAGATATCCTTTTCTCCATCCTTTTGTCTTTTCCGCTTTTAAAAATATAAATAAATTGACCATTGTTGATCTTGTACTTTTGCTTTAAATTTAAAATTAACTGTTATCTGACGCACTGCTTGGGTAACATCCTTTTCCCATTTCAGCTTAAAACTGCTAGAGAAGCAGTGCAATATGGTCTTGCAGGAAGTGCTTTGGGAGCGTTATTCACCGCAAGTTTTGCATGGAAATATTCAAGGAGTTTACATGGTAATCTGTTGCTTTTCACACTATTAAAACCCTTTGACTATGCCTAAACGTCATCATCGTATGAAGGCATAAATGTTTTTTGACTCTTCATAGTTTATAATACTTCTACCTGAAGTTTAATGTAGGCTTTGTGATGCTAGCCGTACGAAAGTATTTCATGTACTTTTGTTAATCTTTTTCACTAAATGTTATTGTTTTACTATTCAACAGGTGCTGGTCTGTCCTTTTTAGCTGGAGGTGTATTTGGGTGGACATATGGACATGAAATCGCAAATCATGCACTTCAACTTTACAGGGTAGACACATTGGCTTCTGAGGCTAAGTTTCTGGAGTGGTGGAAAAGGAGGACCGAAGGAGGGAATTGAAGCTGTTTGCATCTGGATAATAATGCTACATTTCTCAACGTTTCTAAAATTAACAATATTTTCGTGTTGCCGATGCAATTTATGTTCGCTGAATAAATAAATATTCTGTTGTCACATAGGTTAAAATTTAGAACTAATGCATAAGCGCAAATCAAATTATGACTGCCCTTTTTTCTCCCCTGTTGTGTTGTTTTCCTTTTTGTTCTAAATAAAATTATGGAACCAATGTAAAATTTTGTTACTTATGGACCTTGTGTGACGAGGCACTTGGTTTGGAAAAAGTTTTCAATGTTAATTATTTTTATTTTTTTTACATATTGTTATGTTTGTATGAAATAATGTAAACAAAAGTTTGAAAGGTACATGACGCAAGATTTCTAACGTTCATGACAATTTTTCTTCTATTAATTGCCCCCTATATTCAGCAGGGGAATATTCTATAGGTACTACCACATATCACATAATAGAGAACATGGGAGTTTAGAATATCACTTATGACTCAACCAAACCGAAATAATTAAGCTACAAAATGATGGGCAACCATTTTTCAAGTCTCGTGTAATTTCCTCAAAAAAAAAGAAAAAAAGTCTCATGTAATTGAGCATTTATTTTATTAATAAGAGCGTCTCCAAATATTATCATGTTAAAGAGGATTAGGTCTCACTCCTAGTAGCTAGTTCATTAGACGAGGGATACTCACTCATGCCGGGGTAGGCTTGAGAATTGAGATCAATTCTCACAACATGACTTGAATTTAATCACGAAAAGCTAACTCATTGGAAGATGTGTCCAAATGCACATATACATTGTAGATATATCTTTAAATTCTTAACTTGCTATCTGATGGGTACTAAGATACCAACCACATCAGTTTTAAGAACTTTATGAAACTTTAGCCACTTTTCTTTTCAACCTTCCAATATTATGCAATCCGATAATGGGTTCCACTTGTTATCCCCTATACTATTTTTGCAGATATATTATTTTTTAATGTTAAGAACCGGTTCTTCTACAACACCTCATTCTACTTGAATGTTGAAATCCATAAAAAAAAAAAAAAAATCATAATTGGATCCAAAACTCAAAAAGGCATTTCCATTGAAGAACTTTGTAAGATCCATTCAAAAATATGCAACTGAGTACAGCAACTTGATATGAAATTAGACGATACAAATTACAAAATGGAAGTATATAGCAATTCAAAATTTGAATCAAAAGACGTAATTATGAGGCAGCTTGGTTGAATGGAAACAACATCTAACACTTTTTGAAACAATACAAATGTTTATATGGTCATAAAAGCTAAACCACAAATTTCTATATATTATTGGAAAATTTAAAACTGTATGTCTCACAAAAAGCATAGATGACATTTCCCGCAACATATTAATCACACTCAGTTGTGCAGTGGAAGATGAAGGGCAGAGAAGAGAGGCAAAATCTGGCATCTGCGGGCAGACAAATCTTCAGCAGTAAAATACAGGCGGGACAGGTGTATAACATAACAAAGAAATACATTTGGAAATTGTTCTCACAAGAAGAAGCTCAATCATCAACTTCAGCTTTAATCTCTTTCAGCAGATCTTCCTTGTAATCCTCAAATGTTCCAGGGAAATTTCTGACAGTGCCATCTTCAACAACCCATATTTGACTCCGTTCTTCATCATCACAGACACGTGATATCAATCTAGAATCGTGACTAACAAGAACAACTCCACCAGTGAATTCATCCAGCGCATCAGCCAATGCATCAATACTTTGCATATCCAGATGATTTGTAGGTTCATCTAACAATAAAATGTGAGGTCTTGACATGGATATCGATGTGAATACCACCCGAGCTTTCTGCCCTCCTGATAGTTTGACAATGGGGGTAAGATGGTTATGACTAGGTAGCCCATATTTACCAAGTTTTGCACGAACAGCCTCTTGCTTACTAAGCCCCTCCTGGTCTGGATGGAGACGAAGAAGGTACTGAACAGGTGTTTCATCCATTGTTAGTAGGTCCACAAAGTGTTGGGAATATCTCCCTATCCTCAACTTCTGACTTCTTCGAACTTCACCTTCACTTGGAACCAAATCACCAGCTAGAAGATTCAGCAGTGTAGATTTTCCAGCGCCATTAGGCCCAACGATGGCAACACGAGTCCCCATATCAATGCCAACATCAACATCTGAGAGCCTAAAATCCTCTCGGTTTGGGTAACTGAAGCTCACTTCAATAAGCTGCAGAAGTGGAGGTGTGAGTTCAGTAGGTTCAGGAAAGTGGAACTCCACGCTGTAGTCCCTCCACTTGTGTGGTACCTCTACTTGGGTCTCATCCTCATCAACCTTTCCCTTGCTTTTGCTTTTCGATTCCTTAGCTGCTGCGAACTTAGCTCGGTCCTTCACCTTATCTTGTTGAGCCTTGTTCCCGGTTCTTCTAGCTGCTTTCAATTGCTTGTCAAAAATCTCATACTTCTTATTCGCTTCTCTACGACGCTGTTCATACCCACTCTCAAAAGCATCAAAATTTCCACGATAGAAATGAAGTTTCAAATCATGCAGGTGAATAATCTCAGAGCACACTGTATTGAGAAAATCTCTATCGTGTGATACAACCACCAAAGTTTTCTTCCAACGACACAAGTACTCTTCTAACCACAGAACAGCCCTCAAGTCAAGATGATTAGTGGGTTCATCGAGCAATAATAGAGTGGGCTGCACAAAAAGTGCTCGAGCTAAAGAAATTCTCATCCTCCAGCCGCCACTAAAGGATTTTGTAGGACGGCCCTGCATGTCCTTTGTAAAACCTAGACCAGCTAAAATCTTTGACGCTTGAGATTCAGCTGCATCAGACCCCATCAGTTGCAATTGTTCATACAGCTCTGCTAGCTTTTCTCCCGCATCCTCTTCCTCATTAGTATCATCTTTATCCATGCCTTCTTCACCAGAAGCTATATTTTGTAGATCAGCAACTTTTTGTCGAACTTCAATAAGTTCAACATTAGCTGAAACAACAGCTTCAAGCGCTGTTTTATCATCACCAACTACCTCCTGCTCAACCAGAAGGACATCAATATTCTTAGGTACCGGTATCTTCCTCCAAGCAAGAAGCTTCAAAAGTGTTGACTTGCCCATTCCATTCGGACCAATCAAACCATAACGTTTTCCATGAGATATCTTCACTGAAGTATTCTTCAGAAGTTCTTTACCCCGAGCAGCCACAGAAAAATTTTCTATCGTTATATCTTTGACATTAGCATCAGCACCATCGTCTCCATCAAGCACTGAAGCCCGACTTCCAATTACAACAGTGAAAGCATCACGATCATCCCTAAGAGCTTCCTTCTTTGCCTGTTCAGCCACATGGGCAGCTAAAATATCTTTTTTTTCTCGCTTTTTCAACTCTTTTTCAGCAATAGACACCTCAAGTGGCTTCAAATCTGGCCTATGCTTTTCCTCTTGCTCCTCTTCAGACTCATCATCATCAGAGGGAGGAAGATCAATATCATCAGTGTATGCAGAAGCTTTCGGGGCAGGTTTTGGCTTCGCCTTATTCGAAGATGCCTTTTTAGGCTTATCAGCTTTTTCATCCATACCTGCCAACATGGCAGAGACAGAAAATTTTTCCTTCTTAGAAACATCTTTGCTACCTGGTTTTGCCTTTGTAGATGGACCTGCATCCTCTGACTTTTTCTTACCCATTGTAGAAAACTGAAACAATTGAAAATCTCATTAATACCATTCATTCATTCAGATAAAAACCACAGCATCGTTTATCTGTCGTTTTCTAATACAACTTAATTATGGCCCTAGGTTGGCATAAACAGAAGTTATTTAATCAAAATCATATAGAATAGGAATCGTGCATAACAGAAGTTAATTAATCAATCATCTAGAATAGGAATCGTGCATAAAGTGAAAATTGTATTTAAGGGCCTGTTAGGATAAACAACTTATTTGCAGCCTAAAGCACAAACAGTTATCGTGATAAGCGCGTATGAAAAACTATTTTAACAGCAAATGATAAAATAAAGTTAAATTCTCTTATAAGATAAGATGTATCCATAAGCTATCTTGGAGAAGTTATAGAAATAAGCTGAAAAAAGCTTATGAAGAATGTCATAAGCTGTTTTCAAAAGTTCTCCCAAACAGTCTCTAAAAAATTATGCCAATAGATAAGCTCAAATAAGCTAATTCAAACTGGCCATCAATCATTCAATCAGATAAACCCTCAACAATAACAACAACAACCAAGCCTTATCCCACTAAGTGGGGGTGACGCTACATGGATCAAATTACGCCATAATGTTCTATCTTAAACCATATTTGGATCCAACTAATTAATCTCTAAACTTAATTTTCACAAGTTTAATTCCTGACTTCTTTATTAGTAAAACCAATAATTGAATTGGGTGAGGATCCAAACCATACTATGTGGAGGGTAGACACCATTATCATGCTAACTGACAAAATGATATCCATTTTGCCAAGCAACTCTGAGGTTTTTTATCTTACTGACATACAGTTTTATACAATAATTGAGAACCTAAAACTATTAACACCTACAAACCATATAGACTGATCGTTATAATCAGTCAATTGATGGAATGGATACCACATCCGATAAAAATGATACATCAGAAATGCAAGTGGACCTCTGTTTGAGAAAGTGGAAGTGAGTACTGAGTAAGTTTTTGTTTTGTAAAATTTCTGAAACTGATAAACTGAACATAGTAACTGCAGTAACAGGAAACTAATTATTACATAAGTATGCCGACTCAGCATATTCCAATACATAGAGTTATTTAACAACCATAACTTAGCATCTGAGAACAAAGGAAATAGATGTAATGAAGAACATACCTGTGATGCCAGTGGCCAGTAAACCAAGGTACTTGATAATAGGAAAGAGATGTGTAACACTTGTATGATCTAAGAGCTTGTCCTGCAATGAACAGTCCCACCTAATCAGCCAACACAAATACTCATAACAAGCAAAAGAAAAAAACCTAACAGTCAACTTCATGTACTAACCTATTTCCTCGAATGAAATGCACCTTGATTGAAAAGCTTGTGACCATATCCAAAATATTAACTCAATGGTCTGAAATTACTAACACAACTAACTACCTGCACCACCAATAGTTTCTCAGGAAAAAACTCATCCAAACATGTTCCAAAACCTTAAAGATATTAATTCAAAATATAAAATCATAAAACCACAATCACAACAGTCTTGCATTGTTATTTGATCCAAAAGGTTAGTTAAAAAATCAATTTCCCATAACATGAAGAAAATATTTCTAACAAAATCAATTGCCTAAAAACTCATATATGTGTCCTTTTCAGCCAGGATGAAGCCTATTATACATCCATGTCTGATGCAGGGGAACTTCCATCTCCATTGCACCAAAAATGAGACTAAAATCAATAAGTTTTCTCATGGACCACACTACACAGTACACACACACACATCATCTCTCTCTGTAGTCAGTGTGTCACGACCTCTTCCTCTGATGATCAGTGTTAAAGCTTTCTATTGTGTAGGTTTCTTATTGGAGGGATTACCATGCATGATTATTATGATTTAAACTTTAAACTATCACATAAATGATTGGAGTTTTCATAGTCAGTGATTATTAACTTAACTTATTTTAAGGAAATCAATTCAAAATTTGATTCTTTTACGAGAAACTCAAGATAAGCTTATGCTATATTGATAAGCACTTATGCTATAAGCTGCAATTAAGATTTTAATCCAAACAGTGCCTAAATCCTAAATGCTATATAACGAAAATAAATTCTCAAATTAAAACATTAATTTCATTCAATAATTGTCAAACCAACAAATTGATGATTTCAATTTCAAATGATAGCAAAAATAGATCAAAGTAACCCCAAACGTAAACCTAAAACTCAAATTAGATCAAAGGAACTCAAAACCTAACATTCAGATTACATCAAACTCACAAATTAAGCTGAATTAGAATAAAAGGAACCTAAAACTCAAATTAGATCAAACTCACAAATTAGAAAGAACTGAATGCAAAGCTTAATGAACAAAATTGCAACAAACTCGCAAATCGGAGACGAACACGGTTATCTTCGACCATACAGTGGGCGACGTGAGGTGTTGCGATGGTTAAATTTCAGAACAATGGTGGTGGAGAAGATGGAGCGATGGTGTTCGGTGGTGGAGAAGATGCAACGGTGGTGTTGGATGGCGTCGTGGACATAGAATGAGGAGCGCTTTCGTTTTTGAATTTATTATTTTTCTACATTTATGAAATTTGAGAAAACAATTTTTTATTTTTTATTTTACAAGAGAAAACAAATTTATTTATATAAATAAAATAAAATAAGAATTCTTCGCAATTTTCATTCGGGCCAAATCTTAAGTAGTCCTCATATTTTTATGTTACAGATGTTATTATGAATATTATAAGTGGATGTTCATATAGCAACTGGGTTATTGGGTCATATTGTTTGCTTATTAGGCTATATTATGCTTGCCCACCAAGTCATTGTATTTCTCTATAAATAGAGCTCATATGTAACCTAATTGGATATCACAAGAGAATAATAGAATCATCTCTCTTCTCTTTCTTTATCCTTCTCTACTTTTCACTACTTTATTCATGTTCCTATTTCTTTAGTTTCATAACACGTTATCAGCACGCTCTAATCACTGAAAAGGTATTGATATAATATATTTCACTAATTCATAGTTTTTTTCCTTGGATATCATGTAATTGTGTATATACGTGAATAGGATCATTAGAAATTGTTTTTTTTTGTTGTCGTGTCTATTTAATTGTTGTGATAATTATATTCTTGTATCGATGATTATAGGTTACTGTTATAATTCCATCAAATGGAATCAGTGCCTTATAGATACACACAATTTTTGTTATGCAAATTATAGTGTTTATTTATTTTAATTCAACATTCATGCATCCTTGAAGGATTGCACAAACAAAACTTTCTTAATGAATTCTTGAAGAATTCAACACT
>Ga0315913_1001598_pt1 | contig 25263 bp, 16 predicted proteins | sample MpolsnodulesMG_FD_207736 | JGI IMG/M metagenome (GOLD analysis project Ga0315913, IMG submission 207736) | Medicago polymorpha root nodule microbial communities from Los Angeles, California, United States - small nodules | ecosystem: Host-associated > Plants > Roots > Nodule | place: USA...
ATATTTTTCTTTCTATCCTTAGGATCACCTTCATACCCATACTCTAATTGCAACATCTTCGAATAAGTGTGAATTTCATCCAAACTGGGGGGTGGGGTGGGGGGGCAATCGTACATGCACACAACAATTTATATGTGATGAAAAATTAAGCAGCCATATTTAGATTTATCGCATTTTTGGTCCCTTAATTAAAATTCGATTTATTTTGGTCCCTAACTTCTCTCCGTTACACATTTTGGTCATTTCTGTTAGTTTTAATTAAAAAAATGTTAGGTTTTCTTCATCTTCTTTTCCTCTTTTTCATCTTCATATCATATCAATCAACAACAAGAATCCCAGAAAAATTCCATAAGAAAATGAAGAAAACCTAACGTTTTTTAATTAAACTAACAGAAAGGACCAAAATGTGTAACATAGAGAAGTTAAGGGACCAAAATAAATCGATTTTTAATTAAGCGACCAAAGCGACACTACCTAAATAGTTAAGAGACCAAAAATGCAATTTAGCCTAGATTTATCTAGATTTAAGCATACGATAACTAACTTCTCGGTCACCCTCGTTTGCGTGATAATGTAAAGCGTTCATTAACATGTTTGCAATCAACTTAGACCTTAAGAATATAGAACTTCAACTCGTTAGAAGTTACACCAACAAAATCAAGCAACAAAAGACAATATTTGTTGTTCATACAAGTGGAATCTAACACAAGCATCGTAGAGAACATGTTAAACAACTTAGTACCTTCTGGGTGCGCTCATAAAATATCTTTGACATCATCAAAATCTGAATATTTCTTACATTGATACACATAATTCTTCTCGATCAATGATTTCATGAGATGTTGAATTTATGTTCTTGGACCCCTAATAGAATGCCTATTCACGTGACATGTGTTATAAATTAACTTGATAGTAGTTGAAGTTCTACCATTCCTATTCCTTAAATTAGTAAAAAAAATATGCCTTAGAAAAACCTTTGAGTTTGTCAACTTATGAAGGTATATACTTTCATTTAAGTTTGGACGTCCATCAGTTTTATGACCTTACAATTCATCTGGCATCTCATGGTTGTGTTTTCCATTACCAACTTTAAAACTCCAATCACCAGCAATTAACAAGTAACCTCTCACACAAAACAGTGATGTTTTTGCCAAAAATCACATTATCACTCAAAATGGTGTTTGTGGAGGTGTATGGAGTGTTTGGTGATAAAGGTAGTGAACTTCTGTCAGGTTATGGGCAAATCATATACGTAGGGAGGTTTCAGATTCTATAATCTGAATTTTTTCTCGCTTTTTATAAGGTAGTTTTCTAGTGCTTAAATGTGGGCCAAAAAATACAGATGCAGATTTTATACTCTGAAATATGTTAAATATTTCGAACGGTTTCTTTAAAAGTTCTAGCCAAACATCATCATGGTTACATGGTTGCCTTAAATTTTCCACTATTCGGATTCTATAAACTGAAATAAGGGTTGAATTTCAAAATCCAAATTAAGGGTAATTTTGTAAAAAAAAAATAAAACACGCGAGAAACTAATGGGCGAGAAAAGTAATAGTAAAACAAATTGGGTCTAACCTTATTTCAATAAGAAGAAAACTCTCTTCTCCAAAAAATGCTCTTCTTCCGAACACTTTTGTTCATTCCCACATCAAACTGCCTAAAATAACCTCCAACATTAGTTAACTCACGTTCAGTAAATACAACGTGACTTAACTCACGTTGAGCCAACGTTAGTTAACTTGCGTTGGTGGTCAATGCGACTAAACTTGTGTTGGTTTTAGGTAAGCTAACATACCATCCGTTCTTCATAATGATGCTATTTTTTTAAGCCCTTAAACCTACAATATGTTGTGTTTTTTTAAAAGCATGTCTTAGTTTTAATTCATGATCATTTCATTCATGATCCAGAATAAATCATAACAAAAAAACACAAGTACGCAAAATCAATTCCAAAATAATAGAATACGATAAATTTATTTAGTTTCAATTTCATCTCAGTTCAAATCGGGCAATAAACGAAGTGTTACGTTACATTAAATTCTTCCTAAATATGTGGTATCCTTGTGATGTTGGACTTTAATTAAATTCTTGAAAGTTTGCCGAAACGTTGCTTAGTGTTAAAATTTTCCAGTCTATTTGAAAACTCAAAAGAATGAAGAGAACACATCACATGTATTCTACCAAATCAACTATACATGTTCTCACATTGAATCCATTCATATAAGATGTGTCATGACAAAAAGGAATGCACTTCAATATATTCTTTTGAACTTAATCATACCGCCCTGCCAACTGACAAGTTTCAATTGACAGAGGAGCATGATCAAGCTCAAAACAACATCTTAGAAATGCATCCTTGTTCGTCACACTCATCTTATATCAAGGAATTCGATGTGAGAACCTATATAACAGATTCGGTAGAATACAACACATGCTCTCTTCATTCTTTTGAGTTACTAAATGGACTCACAAACCTTTACACTAAGTATAAGATACTTCAATGCCAACATCTTCAGCAAACTAACAAGGATTAAGCTAAAATCCAACAAAATAATACTACCTAAACATCTTCATTTGGCCGAATAATACTCTTGAGAATATAATCAGGTGTTCTCAGCAACGAAGCATCCATCTCGATCGTCGAGAACATGTTGTGTTGACCAAATATCAAGAACATGTTCCTTATGTCATCATCGTTCGTGAGCATCATCCAGTTGAACATCAATCTCCCGACTGAGTCGATCAATGGACGTTGATACTCAATGTCTTCCACCCTCACTTTGTCTCTGTGGTTCAGTCATTGGTTGATTTTATCCAGTTGATCCTTCAGATCTTTTAACGTAACATCGACCTGAACCGTCAACAACTTGTTGGGTTTTCCACCGTTGAAGCAGACTTAAAGTAACATTGTGTTCGTATGTACTGGATAATTGTTCATTGCTTCAGACCTACACCATAAGAAATTAATAACAATCAATGAAAAACTCATTCAAATATTTCATCAAACACTTGGTGTGAAAATTATACATAAACCCTAAAACAAAAAAATACATCATAAACATGCAAACATCTAAACATTTTATCAAACACCTAGAGTTCACATAAAATCTAACAATTTCTAACTCCAACCTACCACAATTGAGTCAAACTTACTCTAATTAATATCTAAACAACAATTTCTAACTAAATTCATCATTAACAATAAAAAAAATCAAACATGCAAATCAACCATAAAACCTAAAATTTCACAATTTCATCCAAAAAATCTAACATTTAAACCAAAAAAAGTCAATGCAAAAGGTTAGAGAACACTTACTTGTGATTGAAGTAGAAGTTGACGTTGATTTAGTTGAGTTTGATCAAAATCTCACTTGGAGAGAGAAAATTCGAACTTTTTGATATGGAACACAATGGTTCTGTGTTCTGGTTTGTGTTGTTTCTATACCAGAACAAAACATGTCTTAAGTCATGTCGATATGTACCGAACGTGACTTAACTTACTTTGATATTAGCGAATGTGACTTAAGTTACGTGGAGGTTAGTTTATAAAGACTGGGGAGGAAATGAGCAAAACATATTGGAAAAAAAAAGAAGCAATTTTCCTCTTCTCCATTTTCACCTAAAAGTCCAAACTTTACACATGCAACACTTTACCCATATTATCTATCAAAATTTAATAACATCACATTCCCATCAATCAAATACTCACACGTATGAAAATATGAATATTGAATAGTCTTAACATTGGATTTGATTTAGGGTCAAGCTTTTTTTTCATGATACTAAAAACAGATAGCAAACAATGTGGATGATATTTCACAAGGTACATGCTGTCCTTCCTAAAAATGAAAACAAACTTAACATTTTTTCACCAATGGATAGAAACAATCTTTGGTCCCCCCCCAAACCCCTCTTTCTCAATTTGAATTAATCCAGTTTAGACACCACACACCACTCAGACCGTTACGATAGCTTATGGTCTTGTACCTTTCTACGGACTTAGGTAGGGACCAATTGACCAGCTCTCAACCATATTTACCCTAAAAACATTAGGCAAAGTAGCAAAGGCTCATCTTCTCACCATATGGTTTTAGGAAGAAAAAAATAGAAAGAAACAACTTTGATGCAATTATATGGTATGAACCTGAATAATGTAATAATGGTTTCAATTATATGTTCCCAATGCATATTTACAAGATTAGTAATCAACATTAATTTTCCTGTATGATTGTTGTACAATGGTACCAATATCATTCATGACTCAAGGCTCTATGGATATTAATTTGTCAATTTCAAATTCTAGACTTGGTCACTAGGTAGCTAGGCCTAGCAATCTAGTAGTATGTGTATGTCTTTAGTCGGCAAATATCTATGTCTGAATTTAGTCCTTATAAAAATGAATTATTGTTTGCAATTTCTAAAGAATAGAAATTTTTATTTTGTTATTTTGCTTTAGTCAATATTTAGTTCATGTCAAAATGGTAATTGTAATATGTAGACAATACTCCATTTGTCTCTTATTATTTCGTCGGTTTTCTTTGTAATGTCGTTTTGGAATAGTAACACAAGGAAAATATATTTTTGCCTATTTTCTTTCTATTATACCCTCAATTTAATCCACCAATAAATTCTTTTTTTTTTACACACTTTGTCTTTCAATAAATTCAATGTTTATCTTTTTTTCATAACAAACAATCGTTAGTCCCTTTTTTTCTTCAACAAATTCTTATTTTTTTAACACACTTTATCTCTCTTCCATAACAAATATTTATCAATAATCTAAATATTATACACATATTTTTTAATAATTTTAAAGCAAAATAAAAATTATTCCAACTTCCATAACAATCGTTACCTCCTTGATGCCATTCTTGCTCTCTAGATTCATAAAAAAGAAAAAAAAGTTAAGAAAAATTTAACTTTCCTCCAACTCCTTTAATCAAAGTTAAGGTTTCAACTATGGTTTCAACTAATACTAGATTCCCACTATGTGACATATTTTTGAATGTTGAAGATAGCAAAAAAAAACAACTTTGTTTTATGAACAAAAAAAAACTTTGTTTAAAACAAACTTTTTCATAGTATAGATTTTTTTTTTTGTTGAAGGAATAGTATAGATATAGATATCACCACAAATACTCTTTTTATAATACATATGAATTTTGTAAGTGAATTTTATAATAAGGATGTAAGCAATATTGGTTTTAACCCAAATTTTTTGACATAAATTATTTTATACAATGTAATCCAGTGTGAATTAAATGTTACCAGGACTAAAACAAATAACGAGAACTGAAAATAAATTTTTATAAATAATAAAAATAACTAAAACTAATATTCTTTTACTTTATATGGAATTAATAAAGCAAGAACATTTTTTGTAGAAATTAAAATCAAAAGGAGATCACCTAGGATGGTTAGTTTATGTACTAATTAAGGTATCTTTAGCTTAACTTATAGAAACTAATCCTTCAGATGATTGTCATTCATATAAAATGGTTAACATCTTCCAACATATATAATTATTTTATGGAGAATGCTAATGAGTGTCCTTGAGACATTAGTTAAAGTATTAAAATAAATAATTTTAAAACAAAAAGTTGTGGTAATTATTGCTAAGACAAAAGTAAAATCTTGTATTTCTAAGACAAAGTTTTTACTAATGGATTCCTTAACAAATGTCTTTAGGACACTGGTTAGCAAAACCCTTATTTTATACATTAGTCAAAGATTATGTTCTGACCAAATGGTTAAGAGACTCAAACATATATCACTTGTGTCGCACCAAATTGTTAAAAAACTCAAGTGGCCGAGGCTAATTGGTATAAAATAAAATAATCTACTAATTTAGATTGTTTTGTGATGCAGTAGAACTTAATATGTGTTTGTTTACTAAGAAAATAATTTTTTTAATATTCTCCCCAACTATACTCATTAAAATCGTATTGTTCCTAAAAATTACAATTAAAGAAACTTTTCATTTTAATTACAAATATCATTTCTTAAGATATTGATTACTTTGGAAATTAAATCTAAACAAGCACAATAAAATCTTGAAAATGGTATTTTTTTTGGGGTAGAAAGGTGATTTTTATATCAACTAATTTGTAACAAATTCACTAATATATGCATTCTAAAAACATGTTCAATAAAATCATGATGTGTGAAGAAATTTCCTAGAGTGATAGAGCCAAACTAAGACACATACACTATATAACAAGAAACAACAAACCCATGTTCTAATTTCCATAAACATGAAAGGGAAACAATCATAAGAATGGAATATAACAAAAAAAAGCATAGTAATCCAAATTTACACAATCTTTCTATTAGATGGGCCACTGAAAATTTTCCCAAAATTGAATACATGTAAGTAATCCTGACCCACGCAACAAACTTCCAATCCTGTAAGCTTCTCTGTGTGCTCCTTTTCTCTTTCTCTTCAGAACAAATTTTTAACCAAAATAACATAGATAGCTGAATACAATAATCCAATAAACTTTCAAGAAAATAGCATCTTTACCACTAATAAAAGTATACTGCTCTTTACTTTGCATCTGAGCACATAACCAATTGGTCTATCTGAGTCAGTTTTTCTTTGTTAGTGTTAGTGTCTGTGTTCATGTCACCAGCACTAGCAAGAAAACCACTCCAAATATTGCAAAGGACACAAACAATTTTGGGCTAATTATTGCTCTACTTTTAGGTTACATTTATAAATAAACCTTGTTTCATAAGCCCATGAGGGACTAAAGCTTATGCAAGGGAATCTAATATATTATGAGGGTATTTCAACTTTAAACCACTTTTGTGATACTTTTTTAGCACTGAATAAACCTAATTTTTTCATGATCATGTTACAATTAAAATGTATCTACCGTTTTTTAACGATGATTAATCTCAGTTGAAAACTAGTTGGACACAGTTGATGAATTCTCTCATCTTAAACGAGTTTTTTACTTACGCAAAATCATTGATCGAACCTTTTTTTTAATAGGCAAAAATCGAATATATATTAACAACAAACAGGGTCGCATCTCCAGTACAAGACGTGCCAAAAGAGATGACTAAGGTTCACAAACAGAGTGCAAACATAAAACATTCATGATTAGTCAATGCCCAAACAATTAAGCGAACATGCCAACCAACTATATACTCCTAAAACATAAACAACATTTCCCGCCTTCATCCACCGATACGAGTGAATTTTAACTTTCTCTAACAAGTTGCTAATGTGGGTTTCCTTCTTATAAATTGCCTATTATCAACTCAATTTTAATAACTTACTTAAGCTACCACTAAGATCAACTCAATTTTAAATTTTTGGGGATTAGGTAAGTAATATTGACATTACTAGTAAAGTCATTAACCACCTCACCCTCACTTATTTTCTATTTTTCCTCTAACCTTTTTCTTCTCTTGTGGACCCCATTAATCCCTACCTCCTCCTATTCCAAAAGTCACCCATGTCTCTCTTTTATATTTATCTCACAAAAGCAAAGAGTGCCAAATCAAAGACACTAATGGAGTTACCATGATCACATCCTTCACTCATCACATAGAGAATTAGAAATCACACAACTACTTCACCAAAAAACACAAACACTAGTGAGTGAGAGATAATGGGAAATTACAGGTTCAAATTATCAGACATGATGCCTAATGCTTGGTTTTACAAGCTTAGAGACATGGGAAGAACAAGAAACCAAACACCAACAACACAACAAAGGAAGAAAAAGCAATCTTCAAATTCAACAACCTCAAACACATCAAAATCAAAGCAACCCCACCAAAACAATCCAAGAAAATCTTACTACTTTACAAGAGAGCTTAACCAAACAAGCAATAGAATCTACAACACTTCACCACCAAACAACACAAATTTTCCACATGAACCACCAAGAAAATCATCATCAAAACTACAAAGACCAAACAGAAGAACACAAAAAACTTCATCATCATCTCCATTTGATTCTCCACTTGATAGCTCTGCAGAATCAGAAGAACTCCCTGAGCCAGAAATCAGAACAGACCGTGTTCTTCTTCCAACAAACGACATCATAATCGATGTTGATAACAATTCTATCATAGAAACAAGAAAAGATGGTAAGCTAAATGAGTATGATTCATTATCAGAACTCATGAAACTTCCACCAATTGTGACCAAACCAGAAAAGTTCAACTACTTGTTAAACTATGCAAAGAAGAAAGAAACAAAACCCAGAATCAAAAATTCATCAAATGATGAACACAACGTTAAAGGGTCACTTAAAGTCAAGATTTTGAAGGAAGAACCAAGGAACATCAACACAAACACACCAAGTAGAAGATTCTCTGTTAATTCACCAGGTGTGAAACTTAGGATCAATTCACCAAGAATTTCAAGCAGGAAAGTTCAAACACAAGGCAGGAAAAGTGTGTCGTCCGGTTCCGGCAACCGGAGAAGTCTTTCGGATAGTTTTGCAATTGTGAAGTCATCATTGAATCCACAAGGAGATTTCAGAGAATCAATGGTGGAGATGATTGTTCAGAACAACATTAGAACATCAAAGGATTTGGAAGATCTTCTTGCTTGTTACCTTTCTTTGAATTCAGATGAGTATCATGAACTTATTATCAAAGTGTTCAAGCAAATATGGTTTGATTTAACCGATAATCGGTAGAACAATTCTATTTTTTTTACTCGGTATTTCGCTCATGATCGACTAATCAGAGGGGTTCAATCTGACCATCCACTAGTGGGGTCACATTTAATAGTAGAACAAGTTTATATTAAGTTTCTTCTGTTTCACACAAAAATATTCATGCTCATATGTTAGTGTGAGTAATATATTTTGGTTAAGTTCAATAGATTTTAGTGCTTTAATGTTTTCAATTCTTTACTTAAAATGGAAAAGGGAAATTGAATGCTCAAAACTAAGAGCAACAATTTAATGTAGAATGTCAAAGGTGTTTGTAATGGAATTGGACTGTACGTAATTGAAAAAATTAGACCCTAATTTAGACTAAGTTATAGTTGATACATATGGTTTTACATTGCAATTGTAAATTTGTGATTATTACATTGTATGTTTTATATTTTACAAAATTTGTAGATAAATATACTTCATGCGCACAATAAAATTGATTTTAACATGTTTGTGTGACGTTGATTAAAAATATTTTTGTCTTTGAATCTTAGTCTAACTCAAAATTATGACTTATACTTTTTTTACTCGTACGATTTATACATTCACATGTATTATTCAATCCACTTCTACGTAAATATATTTAATATAAATCATTTAACATTTTTTAACTAAAATCAATTTACAACATTAATATTTGTGACGGCATTACCCAACAGACATATAATAGCACTCATGGTTGTTGACTTTTTTGTAATTTTGTTAAAAAGAACTTCTAGACTTAGATTTTAAAGTTATACTTTATTAAAAGGGGGTTATATTTTGAACTTAAGGTTAAAAAAAGTAGAATGATTTATTACTAATAAGAAAATATGGATACACCAATGGGGTTTGAGTCTAGAAAAAAAGATAGACTCTCATGATGTGTGGCAAATTAAGATTCCAATTTTAGTTAAAAGATATTTGTATTTAAGATTGACACGTTCCAAATAAGATTATCTTTGGTCAAAATAACATATGAAAAATAAAATTAAACCATTTGCTTTATCGCATTAGGAGTTGGAACTTTTACGATAGGACATAAAAACTCAAGTTGATGTAAAGATCATTTATATTTGATTCTTTTGTGCTTGTTGATAAAATTGATCAAAATTGGCTCTTAGTTACTACTACCATGGCTTTGATCCATGGGAAAATAAAATGTTAGAAGTAAGGAAACATCATTCAATTCATATTCATTAATTCAAGAGGTGCAGAGTTCGGATTGCATGTCACTGACATATAAACGTGTAAAAATGGATTGTACACATTACACAATTTAGCTTCATTTGGACCATTTCATGTGTGTTTAGAAAGTCTAAAAAAGATTGCCACTATTGGCCATTGTTTTCTTTCTATTGTCATCTTCCATAACAATACTTGGAGCACATAACTTGCGTCTGATTTTCAGTACCCTTTTTCAGTCCCTCATGGACCCAAAGAGGTTGCAGAATAAGAAGTGGCACAAAATTGTATAAATTGTTAATTTTTTAAGGGACAGAATCGCTTGCAATAAGCCAATAGTTGACAATTTCTTCAATTTAAAGATATATTTATTATTATTAGCTAAAATACATTTTTTTATGAGTAAATATTCACTTTGGTTTTTGGCTCTGCACCTCGCTGTAACAAAGGTCTTTGACTCATGATTAAATACAAAGTAGTATTTGAATGTGCACTTCTATTATTTCTTTAGTCCCGACAAAAAGTATGATGTGTCACAGAGACTAAAGTGAAAGTAAAAAATAGTCACTGAATCGAAAATCAATATCTCTGAACTGAAAGTCAATATTCCCAAACGCATCCCAACTAAGTGCTGCTCTTTGTCAAGAATTGGGTCATCTTCCTCAATGAAGCAGAGAAGAAGGTAATGCAGTTCGAACTAATCCCAATACATATCAAATGTTTTTTTTTTTGTGGTGACTAGGATTTGAATCTCAAACTTTACATATAATATGATTGTTCATACCAATTGAGTTAAGCTACGAGGACATTATCAAATGTATTTCTAATCTAACAATTTGCACTTATAAGCTAGACAACTATTATTATTGTTTTTTTTAACAATTATTATTATTGTTAAAATTGAAATTATTATTTGTTTTATACAACTAAAAGAGATGTCCCTTTTAAGTTTGAAGTACACAAGCCTTTGATTTTGCGTCTTTCATTCAAAAATTTAAAAGGATTCTTTCTTGTCAGAGCATGCAGCTTTTAAGTTCTTGTATATTCACTAATCACTACTTTGACAAATAACACAGGAAAAAGCTATATATTCACTAGAAAAATTATTATCACATGTACTTCTAGACATCTTGTAGACTTGTACGCAATTTTTTAAAAGGAAAATAAATGTAAATCCTCTCGTCGGTGAAAAAAAAATTACTACCTCCGTCTTTAATTATAAGACCTTTCTAAGAATTTTTTTATCCCTTTTTATATGACTCATTTGTTATTTCCAACTACATTAATTATTTCTTTACAGACATACCCCTATTTATTATATATTTTTTTCTTCAATTAGCAATAAATATCATATGGAAAACGTCCTCGTGAGCTTAGCTCAGTTGGTAGGGACATTGCATAATTTATGCAGGGGCGGGCAGGGGTTCGAACCTCTGACACTCCGCTTCTCCACATTTAATATGTGTGAGCTCTAGCCACTAGGCTACTTGACCAAAAAAAATATATCATATGGAAAACATAAACCAACTTTCTCTCTTAAGGATAAAATTGTAAAAATAATAGTGATTACAAACAACTTTAATACAAATATCCACTTTCTTAATTCTAGTGATTTTAGCAAAATGGATGAGAAAAATATGAAAATTTGTCTAAAAGTTATGTTTGATTTTCAAAAGCTAAAGGGTAAAGCTACTTCGTTTATTACAAAAGTTGGTTCCAAACTTTAACCAGAGACACAGGCTTACTTATTTTCACCTTGTCTTTTGCGATAGGCTTACATGGATCTCCCAAGAGTGGGTTAAATAGTTCAAGCAGCGTGCTATAAAATATAATATATTCACCACAAATATTTTTTGATGAAGGTGTATGCCACAAGATATATGACAAGAAATTCAACTTTAGTATTTGTTTACTATATAGTGTAATCAATGTAATATGTCTTTTGCGTGATATTGACATAAATAAAAATAAAAGTGTCGAATATTATTTTTACAGAAGTGTTGAATATCTTTAAACTTTAGTATACTAAAAAACAATCATTTAATCCTTTTGAAAAAAAATATACGTATATTTTTAAGAAAAAAAATCTAAGAACTATATGCTGCTTTTAACAAAGGCCAAGTAAACTCCTTCAAAAGGTGATGAATAAGAATATGTAAGAAATCAAAATTTTGACACCAACCTGAGAAATATAATTGACCTAGCAATGGAACGAACAACTATATTTTGAACAACTATATTTTTTTCTCACCAAATGAATTTAACTACAAAGGTTGGAGTAAGAGATAACAGATTATTAATTAATCTCAAAAACAATGAGCCCAAATTAAAATAGTTTTTTTTTTTGGTTACATAATTAAAATAGGGTTTCGAAGGATGCTTCTTGACACGAAATCAATCTTGCTAAATCTAAAGTCTTGATTAGCAGGAATATTAGTTAAGCAGGCAAGCATATCTAACAAACATTTTTTAGGCACACAAGTATTTGGGTATACCTTCCATGGTTGACAAATTTAAGAAGGCTACATTAGTTTTTGTTAAAGTTAAAGATAGGGTTTAGAAGAGCATCAATTATGTGTTTAAAAAAAAAGGGGATTAATTCTTGAAGTAGTTGTACCTAGCGGTGGTAAAAAAAAGAATACTAAAATTTGTCAAACCATACTTTCATGTGAAATATTATTTAAAAAACTGAAATTTGACAATGTATTTTGACAATCGTATATAAATATATAATTTATAGTTTATTGATTTGTTACTATTGATTTGACTTGAGCATATAAATATGTTGTTGACAATTAAATTGTTTTCCATATATCCTTATTTAAAAAGATAAACATATATCCTCCAAATCTGTCAAAAAAGTAAAAACATAATGCTTAAAATGTGCACCTGCACCTTAATTAAAATTTGAAAGAATGAAATACTCATATGCCTCAAATAAAATTTCCTATAATTTATTTTAATTTAGAAATAATTTCATTATGTAGATAATTGGAATGATTGTTTTGGAAATCATGTGATAACTTTATACCGGTAAAATAAAGATTAATAATATTACCCCAAAAAAATAACATTTAACCACATGCATGTGTAAAACTCTATTAATTAAACTATTTCATGACATAACAATCCAAAAGATGTATAGTCCTTATTATTTTTCATTTTCCTTTTGTTAACTAGTTTCAAAGTAATTTGGCTTCTCATATCCCTATATCAAAAGTGAAATTAAATTTTGGACATAAAGGTGTAATTCTTTATTTTCAATTTAGCAGATAAAGGTGTAATTTGACACTTGAAAAGAAAGCCCCAATTGATATTGTTGTCTCTTTCGAGGACAAAGAAGAGGTTCTAGCTTGACAGCCCGACCAAAAGAAGATCAAAAGATCCAATTACAGAATTATTTAAATTGTTACTACTTGTTTTTTTTTCCTGAAAATTCATGGTGATCCAATTACATATTTTATTTTTAGAATTTAATTTATATGTCCCCGACACGGTAGATATTTTGTACATTGCCAGTGAATAATTGTTTGATTACTCAAAATATTTGATTTTAACTATAAAAAAAAAACTATGTTTACTCTTTGCAAAAACAAAAAAGCGTGCAGGTTATTATCAGGGAGATAGGGGGGAGCCACGACTCCCATAAAGTTTTCGGTCCATGAATACACAGTGCGTGCCCTAGCCATTAAATAAAACACTAGTACTTTGATACAGGTATAGTATTTGTTGGGATTTTCGGGGTATTTAAAACCTCGAGATCATAGTAGACTAGAAATCTAGAATAACTATACAAGAGAGTTGAACACGAGGTGGATCTAAACAATTTAAACTAATAATTTAGGCTTTAAAATTTGGGATTAGAAAACATAAGATGATAAAAGTATTCATTGATCTTCATTTAGTTGAGATGAGAGAGGGTCTCACATTCTCCCTTTGACCATATTCGAAATTTGGATTCATAAACATTATTATTTTTTTCAAATGTGATATTATCCACATCTTTTACCCCGCATCAGAAACCACCTTCATGTTCTCACCCACCAAGTCAAATCATATTCTTATACCATTATTGAGGACCTCTAGCCGGGGAGTCTAAATCACACAAGTGATTTGGACATCAAATATTCCCTCAAAATCTTGTGTCAAAATGGATACTCACTTAATCCTCACATCGAGTAATGTGAAGAAAAAATAAGTAAGAGTTAGTTTGAGTTTCCTAACCATAAGGACTCTAGCCATTTAGATATATTGATCGTTTGAGTAATTGTGTGTCATGAGATATTTTGTAATTTTCTAACGCAAAAAATGTTTGAGAGGACTTACACTTTCTTCCTATAAAGTTATTAAGCATTAAGCATTCCATGGCACGAAATTTTCTAACGTGAAATCGTGGAACGAAGGGGAGGGATTTGTATACAAACGTAAAATCATGGCACGATGGGTGCAAATCGTAGCACAGTTCCTCGGGACTTGTGCACTATATAAGGTTTCATTCTTCATGTTTTGGGTAGGGCTTCAAGTGAGAGAAACGTAGGGAATCAAAGGCGGTAAGTTTATGCTTGAGTGTCTTTGGTGAGAGGTTCTGTTTGGGAAACTTTTGTAAACACCTTGTATGAGTGAAATCATTGAGTCTTTTGTTCTTGGGAAGACGTTGGAAAATTGGTAGAAATTAGGTTTGTTCTTTGTGAGCTTGTTGAAGCTAATTTCTTGAATTTTTTTGTCACTATTTGTAAAGAACTTGTTGATAGTGAAGCAGAGAGATCTTTCTCCCCTAGAGTGTGCCATTGTTGGACCGGATTGGGTTAACATTTATTAGTGTGTTTGTTTATCTTCTCCCTTTGCTTGTAGTTTTGTGATTTACACTTGGTTTCTAAATTAGATCTAGGTCTCTTATTGTTATTGTTGCTTGAGGTTACTTTGATATTTGTTACTACTTTTCTTTTTGCTCCACACACATATAAGTTTATTGGTGTAATTTTGAGTCTGAATTCATAACAAAGATTTTATGTTAAATTTTGTGTTGGAGGACTACTGAATATCTTCAATAAGATGGTGAAAAACATGATGATGAAGGTTGCACAAATAATTTCAAAATGTGTGTGGACACATTAACCCCTAGGCTTAATTCGCCCTGGTAAGTTTATTTAAATGAGATGACGGTCAAATCTCCTTCAAGATATTTTAAAATCTCTGGCATGAATTACACATTCACATCAAACATATCAAAGTTAAATAATTTCAAACAAGTAGCAGCGATCTAGAGTAGTTTTTTTTTAGGGATAACAGTCTAGAGTAGTGTTTGTGGGCGCCTGATCATGTGTTTAAGGTGCTGGTAGTGTGCTTTTTTAGTGATTTCAGTCTTTTTTTTATATTATGTTTTTAGTGTTTATTTTATTAAGGGTCAATTTATAAATTTAAAACAGGACCTTCGATTCGTCTAAGACGACCCTAGGTATATATTATTGACTAAATTGTATGAACAAAGATGAATCTTATTATCTTGTAAAAAGTCATTACAATTACTCTCGTGGGTTGAAGAAAATAAGAAGTGATTTAAAAATCTTTGGTTCACACATAAGAGGGGAAAGATTTTTAAATTAATAGCGGCAATTTTAGCGAGCAATCCAACCTCTCATGAGTTGATGGAGGGAAATTAATTGCGGACCCATATAAGATACTAGTACTAGGGTTTTAGATCGGAGACCAGTTGACATAAATTGTTGAATTTTATCAACCACAATTTTGTTGTATTTCGGTATATGTCCCAATACAATCACCATAAAGGAACACATTAAGCTAACAGATAAGACAAATAAACATAACGTACTTTCGTTTTTGTACCTACGGGTGGTCCAATTTTACTGATCTCTTTCATTTTTAATAGCTAATTATGATATTTTTGTGTCATAATAAACATAACGTACTTTCGCAAAAAAAAAAAAAAAATCCATGAACACAATTAAACTTTCTTTACACTAGCTAATCAAAGCATAAAATATAGGACGATGTTTACTTGTGGCTTTAGAGCACATATTAAGAAACCTAAAAAAAACAACTTTATATTATAAAATATAATATTTGAACTTTTAAAAAGTTAAATCTACGATTTGTAAAATGTATATTTCTTTAATGAGTTATTTAACATGTGCCATTGAAAACACAAATTAAAATTTGCCCAAAAAAAATGTTTAAAGTACTCCATCCGACCACATTTATAAGCAAAAAAAACTTTTTAGATTTATTCAATATTTAATGTATTTGGTCAATATATAGACTAAATACATTATGTATTCAATAAATCTAAAAAATACATTTTTGCTTATAAATGTGAATGAATGAAATATTAAAGAACACATTAGAGGTGTTCTAGTTCAATGATAAGAGTTTGGCCTTATAAAAAAAATGTAAGAATATATATTTTGCTTTAATTAACAATCTATATTTTTTAGGGGTATATACACACACACTCAATAAAGTAAACTCTGTCTCTAAGTATGTCATGGTTAATGCATATATTACACTGTGGTAAGAAAAGGAACTGACGAATGTAGCTACAATAGCTAGATTTTAGATTCTTCCAAGCTATAAAATATTTATGTTTTTTTTCTCAAAAAAAAAAATTTATGTTTTTCAATTATTGCTAAAGATATCACACTGCCAACTCATGCATGTGTGAAACCAATTAGCTTCACATGCATTCACGGCTGGGGTTAGGCCACACCACTCAAGACAAAATTAGGATTTACTTTGTATGTATTTTCATATTGTATGTAATTTCAGCGTTCATTTTATGAGTCTTGACAAGGATATCTGTTAAGAAATGAAAAATAACTTAATTTCTACACACTTATATGCATATTCTACAAAATTAATTCACTCAAAATAAATTATTGTCACTACAGAACTAAACATACATTTATTTAAAAAAGATGCTCTTTTATTCATTTTTGTCGAGTAAATTGATATCGATATTAACAAGATAACGAAAGCAAAAAAGAATTGAAAGACAAATTGCACGTGCAGGAGACAAAAATCTTGAGAAATAATGGGAGTGGTTATATTATTATTCAGATTATACACGATCAAATCCAAAAGGGTGAGTTGACAATTCGTACTACCTTGTATATCTATGCATGTACTTATGTTGACAATTGTTCACTAATGAACATATAAAGTCTTCTTTTTTTGTTACAGAAGAAATAGCTAAAATATTTTGATTCTTTATCTTATACAAATTCATTGTTTCGTTAAATGTAAGTTGAGGTTAATTGTCCACAACAAGATATTCAAGAAAGATTGGATGCACCATGACAATGAGCAAGAAAACTTTAACGTTCTAAAAATAACTGAGATGGAAAATGAATGAAAAGAGGAAAACAAATGGAAGAGATCAAAGAAAATAATGATTATACCAACATTTTATATAAGAGAAATGTTAACCAGTGCCCCGTGCACTAACTAAGGAGATTAATATAGAAATTTTGTATTGGAAAATGATGAAAAGTGAAATGTTCCACTTTATGAAAGTCAAAAAGTTGTTGTTTTTAATGAAAACTTTCTATTTTTAACATTCTTAATTAGTGCCCCTGGGACACCGGTTAACAAACTCTTTATATAATGATGCTAGACTAACGAATATAACAAAGCAACTAATCAATAATCATTACTAACTACTACTTACTCTAAGAAAAAAATTACTAATTACTACTCCCTCCGGTCCTAAATATAAGAGAAGAATCATTTTTTAGGTTCATTGAATAATTATTGTATTTGGACTACAATGTAAACTAAATACATTATTTATACTATGAACCTAAAAAAATAATCTTCTCTTATATTAAAGACCGGATGAAGTACTTTAAATGATTTAAAACTTACTCCTTCATAATAAAATATAAACAAAAAAATAGTTTTTTTTTGAAAAAAAAACAAAAATGATAGTTTTTTTTTGGTGAATAAACAAAAATGACAGTGAAAAAGTTAATATATGTCGTTATAAATTTAGTTATATTAACTTTTCAACTACCTTTTCTTTTTTTCTTATATTTGATTTCAGAGAGAGTATAACTTAATATCATTTTTTTCTTCCAATTTTACTTATTATGCTATCCTAAATTAAAAAATTAAATATTGATTAAACATATATTTTATATTTTTTATGTTACTTTATATTTATAAATCAATTCAACTATTGATTTTAATAAATATTATAAATTCAATCGCCTAATTTATTTGATATTATTTATTAACTAATATTTAAGTTATCTGTGTTTTTTAGGGATATAAGTTTCCATTTTTTTAAGGAAGGGATATAAGTTATATGTAGTATTTTTCTAAGTGTTATACTAATGACACTTGTTAAAGAAATCAAAATTAGTATATTTGCATTGGTTTTTTAGGCAAAATAGAAAATATATTAAATAGAAAGAAAGAAATACAAAGATTGGAGGACATGATACCTGAACCAGGAAAACTAAAACAAGAATACAAAGTTATAAAACAGTCTAAAATGGATCAACTCTAATGATCATAACAAACATTAACTAATCACCGGCGCAACTCAGCGAACCTACGTACGGGTACGAAACCAAGTTACAAAAAAGAGTGAAAAGTGAATATATGTAAAGAACACCTAGAGTTTAAGTATGGCAAATGGATTAAATTTTTAAAAAGTTAAATTCATGTTTTTCACCATTTCTCAACACAATATTTCTATTTATATCCTCTTAAGCAATGTCCTAAAGAGACTTTTTAACATTTCCGTTCTACTAAATAGGTTTATTAAACTGGCATATACTGTATTTTGGTACGGATCAGTAACATAATGTGTATGACAGAGAGCTGATTCATGGTTGAAATATTTAATTGAGTATTGTCGATGTCAACGTGGGACATGATCAAATTGAATACTACTACTAATATTGCCAAAAATTTCCATCCTAGTAATGATCAATATATCTACCTCAGTAAAAATGAAATTAAGGTATCAGTAAAAGGTTGTGCATGTTGGTTTCTGCATGCTCGGTTGTAGATAACGGTTCTTTTTTACTTTATCATCATCACATTCACATGCATGCATATGCATGTTGTAACATTTTTTTGGGGTACTGTACACTACTCTTTTTTTTCTTTTTTTTACTAGTATTTCGTTCATTCACACTTTGTTGAAATCAGCAACCAACCCCAAAGCCACTGCCAAAATCTTTGCCTTGTGTCAATGTCAAATCCAGCTCACTAGATACCTAGCTTCAGCCTTTCCCTACTCTATAATATTGCTTGTCATGATCAACTATATAGAGTAGTGAATACGAATGGTCCAAGTTTGTGCGTATATAAACTCATTCTTTCACGCCAACATAAAATTAAAGAAACAAAATTATACATCAATTAACTACCCATTAATAAATCATTTTAACAAAATCCAAAGGCATTAGAAGTAATATACAAGAATTATCTAGCCAGCTAATTTTGTAATGTTCTTTCAAAGACTATGACTTTGCAATTCTTAGCATTAATCAATTAATCTCAATCACTATAATGTTAAAATTTCACTATAAATTAATCAATCAATTTCACAATTGCAGTGAACCCAATTGCTGGACAAGATGCGTTCTACGTGTGTAATTTGTCTACCTTATGAATATATTAACATAAAAATTCATGTAAGTAAAAGGCTCATAAGGCTACCATATAAGTAAACGAGAATGTTAACCATTACCCTTAGGACATTGGATAAGGGGATAAAAATAGAAATATAGTATTGGAAAATGGTAAAAAGTGATAAATTTAACTTTTTAAAAGTCAAAATGTTGTTGAAACCAATGCAAACAAGCTACTTTTGGTTTCCTTAACTATTGCCCTGAGGGCAATGGTTATCAAGACCCAATAAGTAAATGGCTCAATATGACTACCACAATCTATCGTAACACTCCTATTCTGCCGGTCACCCTCAAATCATAAGTTATATACAAATAAATAAACCATCTAAAAACAGTTAACGTAAGACTGTTTAAAGATTGAAATTAGCTCCTTAGTCCTTACCAATTCTTAAATTAGGGTTTCTTTATTCAATTAAAGTAACAAACACCACTAGATTTTTTTTTTGTTAATTGGTGTCAAAAATATTGATTAGAAAATTCATAAATATAAATTTCATTTTTAAAATAAAGTTCTATAAAAAAAAGATTTACAGATAAAGCAATTATTTTTTGTCAAGTAATAATCACAACACTTATGTGTATTTTGTCAAGATCTCTACTTTTTAACATTCCTTATTTATGACCCTTTATTTTTTGTCTGATGTGATGTTTTGCTGAGCTATCATTGATTAAGCAATAATCAAGATGTTCCTATCATAATCTTACAGAAAGATTATGTTGGGATTTTCTACATGACGGCCCATAATACAAGACAACACATTTTGGAAGAACAAGGAAACTTCAGTTACCTTCATGTTAGAATTAGATTCTCATGGGGTCTTACTCTTATTCCAACATCGTAACTTCCATAGAAATAATTTTTTTATTTGCACGATTAACGAAACTTCATCTTCCCCAGTAACAGATTGAGATTACGTTACGTAACGAACATTTTTGGTGCCATTTGATCACGCCACACAAAAAAATTAGTACTCGAGTGAGCACTACACTTGAACGGATCATGGAGTAAATCACTGTCAGTTGTCATAAGCCAATGGCAATCAAGTTAGTACTAGAGATTATAATATATAGACTTCGTTATACTACTCTTTTTATAGAATTTCAATGAAATGATCATTAATAGTACTCTCTCTGTCCCATATTATGTGACCTAATTGATTCCTCACGTATGCTAATGCCATAATTTTGAATTTAAATATCTTTAATGGAAAAAATTACGAAAATTTGATATTTTAAAAACATTTATCGAAACAAATCTAACATCTTATACGATATATTTTGCCTTTATATTTTAGTAGAAAAATAAAGTCAAAGCAGGTTATATGAATAGTACACATTTACAAATTAGCTCACTTAATATAGGATGGAGAGAGTAGTAGTAATTAACAAAGTTTATTAATGCTATTATTAAATTTGTCTTCCTTCAAAATAAAAAACTGTTAATGGTACTAATATTTTTTGTTCTCAAAATAATAATAATAATATACGACTTATAAAATGAAAGAATAACGCCACCAACACACATTTTTTAACATATTTTTTTCTTTGGTACATAACATATTCTTTTTTATTTGTTAAAATTCATATGAATCTCTGATTAAAACAAACAAATAAATAAATAATTCATATGAATCCCGCAAAATTAATATAGGATTCACATAATGTGGTGGAACCCATATAAAATTTACATAAGGAAAAAAGAATATATTGGAAAGTGTATGCTAGAATTCATATGAATCTCTAACCAAAATTCATATGAAAAAACAATCTTATAGTCTTCACAGCTATAAGATTTTCATAATAGTATTGCGATCTAGAAAATCCTCTTTGGTCTAGAAAGTTATGTTTTTTAACTTTTCTCTTGATCACTCCTTAATTAAGTACATCTTTCACTCTTCGATTTATAAAGGAGTTTTTACGGTCACCTTTCAACCTAAAAAGGACTTTTATAAAAGATAGATTGGAGAAAATCACAATGAGTATAATGGTGTTTGGGATCTAATTTTCTCTTAACTCATGTTTGTGGGTATGATGGTACGAACACACTCATAATATGTGATCCACAAATCTATTATGAACTGAAGAGATTATCATATTTGTACTTAAAAGTGGATTATGGTTGAAGATCAATCTCTTTAGCTTCAAAGGCTTTTCAACTCGTGTTTTAGATGACTCAAGGCAAATTCATAATGTATATGATTTGAGGATATATTGAAGTGCTTGGAGTTTTTTATTTTTGAAACAACATAATTTTATATAAGAGCCTAGCACAAGAAGTGCAAAAGGCAAGTGAATACAAATAGAGGCCAAAAAGGCAATAATAGAAAACGCAGAAGGAACAAGCAACTAGCCTAACACAACTAACAACCAAACAGTAGCGACAAGCCTCCAAAAAACACGCATCAGTAACCAACAAAGATGCAAAAAACCCACACTTTTGGAAACCCACCACTTCCTGCCGTAAACCCAACAAAACAGCCTCAGACCTTCGAAAAACCTGTGCCAAAACACAACACTCACCTCCTCTTTAAGAACTCTTTCGGGTTCCATCACCATTCATAAAAAAGACAAGAAGCAATTCTTAGTCTACTCAAGGCCCAACACCAAGACAAAGCTTTGATATCATCCACAACCTCATCATAATTCTTGAATTGGTTTTTAAAAATCCGATCAATTCTTTCTTTCCAAATCATCTGAATCGTTGCATGTCGAATCAACCAAAACCCTCTATTTAATTGATTCGAGGGTGCCTCCCCACTCCAACACTCAAAGTGAACAAAACTATTATGAGGAATAATAAAATTAATGTAGAGCCAATTCAAGACCTTGCGCCAAATCAAAAATGCAACCTCGCAATGTAAGAAAAGATGTGTCGTTGATTCCTCCCCTTGTCCACACAACACACAAAGACAAGACTCCACTGGGTCTAGAATATGGCGGAAAGCAAGGTTCGAACATGTTTGAATACGATCAAGAAGTAACATCCAAGAAAATGCCACAACTTTATACGGAGACGGACTCTTCCAAATCTTACCAAACCCCTTCTTGTAGCGCATATAATTCTTCATCTAACAACAAAATTCCTTCTAAAATTCTATAAGATGAGCGAACAGAGAAGACTCCCCCTTCTTCCGGCGTTCACACCTTGCATTCTCCACAACTTCCCTAGTATAGCCTCTTTTTGGGTCAAAATAGAATATAGTCGCGGGAAAAAAGAAGAAAGAGGAACCTCTTCGATCCATTTGTCCTTCCAAAAGCTAGTATTCCTCCCATTAGCACCCTACAAACCACCTTATTTGTGAACCAATTCTCCCCTACACTTCCCTCCAAAGTCATCAAATCCTTCTACCACCCCGATGTGTGCCTCGGCCATCTAGCCCCCTCTAGCTGTGCAAAACCACTAATATTTTCCCCATACTTTTCAAGAAACACAATTTTCCAAAGAGGGAGCTCCTCTTGGAGTAAACGCCATTTCCACTTAGCCAAACGACTCAAATTCACCACCTTGACATCTTTAACCCCTAAACCTCCCTTAGATCTTGGTTGACACACTTTCCTCCAACTAACCCAACAAACCTTTTGGCCACCTCCTACACCACCCCAAAGAAAATTTCTTTGGATCTGGATCACCATTCTCACCACTTTAGCTGGAATTTTCAAGAAGGAAAAAAAGAAAATTGGAATTGCATTCAAAACGGAGTTAAGAAGTGTAATTTTCCCTCCTAGACTCAAGTATTTACTTCCCCACGAGTTAAGCCTATTTCTCAATTGCTCCAACATCGACTCCCAAGTAGAAACCTTTTTTGGATTGGCTCTCACCGGCAACCCCAAATACTGGAACGAAATAATGCCTTCTCTACAATGCCAAAAACCACACGCCGTTTCCATAAAGTCTCTTGGGACATTTACACTAATCAATGAACTTTTGTGGAAGTTCACTTTCAACCCCAAAGCCATTTCGAAACCTCTCAGTAAAGCCTTCAATATCCAAAGATTATCCACGGTTGGTTCACCTATGCAAAGAGTGTCATCGACATATTGCAAATGAGACACCACCATACCCCCTCGCTTAAATTCAAAACCTTTCAACGAGTTTCGATTCACCGCATTTGTCATCAAGCCAGTAAAACCTCCTCCCACCAAGAGAAACAAGAAAGGAGCTAGGGGGTCTCCTTGTTTCAATCCTCTTTGAGGAAGGGGTGGTGAGCAAGGATGTGGGGTCTGGAACTTCAAAGGGAGGAAGTAGGGAGTGGGAGGTGGGAGACATATTTAATCATTCTTTTGTTAATTCTTAACTTAATTGATTTCAACAAAAGATTGACGAGAAAAATGATTTCAAGAAAATATTAATTTTATCATTTTTCTTTTAACACATTTTCTCTATTTTTAAGAAGTCAAACTATCTTATTGATATTGGGAGAATCGAACTTAAAACTTTGACGTAGAAAAACTAGTATAGAATGAAAGTTGAATCCATGCTTTTCATCCATTAAAACTTTGTTTAATAAACAAACATTAGTTGTTAGTATGATATCTTAGTAACAAAGATTTAAATTTTGAACCTCCTTCTCAAACTCTTGCAGATTTCTCATCCATTAAGGTTATATTCATGAATAAATACAACAACTAACAAAATAATAATAATAATGGCTTTGCCATTTCGTCTATCTACCAAAAAAAAAACTAATAATAACAACAATAACAACAATAAAAGTCATGGTCCACGGGTTTAAATTGCCTATATACAAACCTCACCTTTCTATGTTTATGTGAAGATCAATATTGTTGGATATTTGTGTATTGGCTTCACTTTTGCTAAAACAGATATTCAAGCATGATGTTGGATACGATGGTCCAACATGTTTGGCACTCTAGTAAGATGTTATCTACGTATTTCCATTTGAAGAATCTGTGTGACAATATGGAAGTAGATTTTGGAGTTCTGTTATACTTCTTCAGGTCTGTTGATTATGTTGTGACTGAAGAATTATTTCTGAGGTATTCCTTTAGTTATCTATTTGATGTGTTCATTTCTTCATGGTTGTTTGCTTTTGATGATTGAAGAAATGGATGTGTGGTTTCTCTCTTCTTTATTTGTATGACATCAGTTTGTTTTAGCCAAAAATTTGTCAAAGGAGAAGATTGTTGGATATTTGTGTATTGACTTCACTTTTGCTAAAACAAATATTCAAGCATGATGTTGGATATGATGCTCCAACATGTTTGACACTCTAGTAAGATGTTGGATACGATGTTCCAACATTCTGGCACGGTTCATTGTGCCCTGTTTATGTGCCAAGTTATACGCGCGCTTTATCTTATTAAAGAATCTACGCCTTATTTCTTGTTGGCCAAGTAGCATGCTTTTTGTACATAATCAGATTGTTAATTATTTCCTAAAGTTGTGTCAACAATTTGGGAAACTTTGGATATGTTTGGATTGTTCCTAAAGATGTTCCTACATTTTAGGAGTTGACTTATTTGTTCCTGATTATTGTGTAACGGGTCACCGCTTGGATCTGTTTTGTTCTGAAGCCCAACAAGACTTATTAGCCCGTATTGCTTCAGTATATATACAAGACTGCAAGACCTAATCAAGTATTCAAGTCGTCATTGAATATTAGAGCTTTTTAGGGTTTTGAGTCGTTTGTTATTTGTGAGCCTTTCTTGTATCACCTTGATACATGTTAAAGATTGTGTTTTATTGAGTTGTAAGTTGTACTACTCCTAAGCTTTGAAGCACGGAG
>Ga0315913_1001600_pt1 | contig 25259 bp, 11 predicted proteins | sample MpolsnodulesMG_FD_207736 | JGI IMG/M metagenome (GOLD analysis project Ga0315913, IMG submission 207736) | Medicago polymorpha root nodule microbial communities from Los Angeles, California, United States - small nodules | ecosystem: Host-associated > Plants > Roots > Nodule | place: USA...
GTTTGGATTTGGTACGATGTATGCAACTATATTAAGTATTTGGTACGATGTATATATAATTGCTATATTATTTTGGTAAAAAGTACACTACTAAAAAGTCTAGGGTTCAAACCCCAGCCACCACAACAAAAAGTATGGATTTTCCTGCGGAATTACATGCATATTTTGGTGAATATTCCGCAGGATCAAGTTCCCAAGTAATACCTTAATGGATAATTTTTTCCTTAGGATTTTAGGATCCGTAGGAAATGTGAAACAATCCGCAGGAAACATTCAGTCAGATCTGACAATATTTCCTGCCTGTAACCATGTTTCATGCCATTTTACTCGTAGGTGCTTCCGCAGCAAGTAACACATGAAAATCCGTATGAAACTATTTTCTGCAAAAACAATTAAGAGAACAAAAATCTGCAGGAAATTGATTTATTTGTTTTAAAAAATAATTCACTTGAATGTATTTATGGTGGGATGCTCCTCCAATTGTTGTACCTCGAACTGATGCTCGTTCGATTGTTGCACCTGTAGTTATTTCTATTAATCACCGGAAACAATTTACCACAAAAAGAAAGTTTCCAACACGGAACGATTTATTTGAGTGGGCTTGAGAAGAAATGAAGCTAGGATTTTTAACTGTCATTAGAAAACCAGATAAAGGTGGAAATGGAAGAAATGTTTTTGTTACAATGATATGTAAAAGAGGAGGTTCATACACCAATAAAAGAAGTTGTCCGTGCGTAAGATATCTGGTTTGGTTAAATGTGAGTGTTTGTTTTGTGTTAGAGGTTATTTGTTGATTGTTGGTGATTGAAGCCTTAAAGTTGGTGACGGAAAACACAATAATGAGATGGTAAATGAGTTGAAACGTCATAAAATCTGTAGACTTCTAAACCCAAATGAAAGTATATACCTTCATGACTTGACAATCTCGAAGTTTCCGTCGAGGCACATTCTTACCAAATTTAAGGAATAGGACAAGTCAAACTTCAACTACTATCAAACATATTTATAATGCATGCCATATGTATGAGTACATATATACACCATCTCATGAAATCATTGGTTAAGAATAAGTATGTGTATCACTGTAGGAAGTATGCTTATTTTGATGATATCAGAAATATTTTCTGGGTGCATCAAGATTCCATTAAGTTATCTAACACGTTCTCTACTATGCTTGTGTTAGATTCCACTTATAGGACCAACATATACCGTCTTCTATTGCTTGAGTTTGTTGGTGTAACTTCTACCGAGATGACATTCTATATTGCCTTTGCTTATATGATGTCTGAGAAGAAAGATAACGTCAATTGGGCTCTAGAGATGTGTCATGATCTGTTAAATTTTAAAGATATTTCACCCAAATTTGTTGTCAGTTGATAACATGCAAAATGCACTATTATTTTAGCTCGACTGACACATTTTTTTATCTCGATTTTATAGATTTTTGCAATGTTATGCTGGTAATGTGTGTCTATTTCAGGTATTTGTCGGTTAAAGGTCGCCGCGCGTCAAAATGATTAAATACGGTGAAAAAAGGGGTAAAAAAGGAAGAAAAAAATGTTAAAAAGTCAGAAGTCAGGTGGAAAGTCAAAGCCAGACCAATTCTTTCTCACATTTCAGAATCAGTTTTCTCACTTCCTCCATATTCTCCACTACTTGAAACATGATCAGAAGCACTTCGGAGGATATTTTTGCCTATAAATAAACCTGAAGAACTCAGTTGAAGGGACCAAACTTTTTTGAGAGAAATTTAGTTATTGAGAAACAACTTATTTTTATTGCTTATTGTAATTTAAAGCTTTCGTTTAGCTATCGTACAATTTTACAATTTCAGAACCTATGTTAATTGCAATTTTGAATTAAGTAACTATTTCAATTGCAAGTTTCTGTTTTCATCGTTCCTTTTCATTCCAATTAAGTTTTTTTTCTTGCCATATTTTCCAATTGCTGTGTTGCTACCTACCTTGCTTTAACTCAAGCCGTGAGTCTATATTGTTGGGTGGCTATTTAATTGAATTTCCATTGCTAAGGATTCAAATTCCTGGCTGCACCGTTCATTGCATTCTCAATTGGAGAATTGGTATTGCTTGCTGGTGCTGTTCCATTTTCCCTTTTATTGTTACGGTTTTATCTGTTTCAGAAAAAGGAGTTTCATTCAATTTCAATTGTTTGGGAATACTGTAGCAACGCCTATTTCTTTTAATTCAAAGTATCCAACTGGTTCAGGTCAGTTTTGCTACTATTCACGTTTATTTTCTTATATTGTTCACTGTTTAGAAAATGTTTAGTAGCATGAAGAAAAGTATGCTTGTTATTATCACCATTATGTCTGAGTAGATTTTTATAGAGTTTGGAATATGATGAATGTCGTACCAATGGTGCTCTGTTAATTTTTATAATTAGTAATTGTAGCATGAATTATTTTTAAGCTTGAAAATTCTGATTTTTAACGATGAATATTTACGGCAAAAGCTGAAATAACGCGATACTGATTTCATATTGAAAGAGTGAAACATGTATCTGTCTGTAGAGTTTTAGAAATTAATTTTAAAATTCAGCAACAACGTTTTTATAATTAATTTAGAAATTATTGATTTTCAAAAATGATATTTTAAACTTGTAGCCGTACACGCGAAAGCTGGCGTCTGTAAGTTTAAAATACGGTAACGGGCGCACGAAAGCCGACGGTACCTTTAAAATAAAATTTCTACTAAAAATAACTTTTTGCGCATAAATTGATTATTTTTCAAACAGAGTTTTGAAGTTGTAAGGCGTACACGCGAAAGCGGTCGAATATATTACAAAGTCAAAATTCGATGCGTACATGCGAAAGCTGGCGACCCCTTTAATTTAATCCTTTTTACGCACGAAAATGTTGTCTTGTTACAATTATAAAATATAACTTAACAAGTATTCACAGTCGACGCGAATTATATTCCGGCCTCTTGTCTTTAAAAATTAATTAAAAAAAGTTATTTTCCCAATTTTACAACCAAATTAATTTGCATCGCCTTAGATAAAAAACGTAACAATAGATTTCGGTACTTGACATTGGTCTTTGTGGGATTCGAAATCTTTTATACTAAAACCGATATTTCCATGCACTCGCGGACCTATCAAGTTACTGGGATATTGCCTTGATGAATGTTGTTGATACTGTATTCCCAAAGGCTAGTACTATGTTGTCTGACTATCATATTGGAAATTTTAATAGAGCAAAACATAAGACAAATTGCAAAGTTAAGAATCTCAAAGGACTGGATGGAAAAAATATCAATTCAAGAGAAGTGGTGAAGACGGTAATGAATGCTTAGGTGGCTATTGTGAATTCAAATACAGAACAAATGTATATTTGATAATTACAAACAATTCAAAATTGTATGCAACATGTTTCATAAGTTTTTGGAATATGTTAAACCTACTATTTTGGGACTAGGGTGGGAATAGGTCAAACCAGGATTTGACAGGCTTAAGCATGGCCTACAAATTTTTTTGTGACCTTAGCCTGGTCTATGCCCTTTTGTAGGCCTTTTTTTTCTGGCCTCGCCTGGCCTGGAAGCCTATACATATCTACTTCATATTAAAGTCATTAAATAATCCATTTTATCTACTTTTAAATAAGCTAAATCGGCCTTAAAGCCTATTTGACTGTAACGTTTGTCTATCACTATAAGGCCTTATAAGCCTGTTTCAATATAAGGTCTTAAAACATATTTAAAAAGTTCATTATTTAAGTTGTTTCTTGATTTTTATGTTTAATATTAATGGTCGGCCTATCAGGCTTTGTAGGCTTTTTTGATAGCATAAGCCTAGCCTATTTATTTAAATAGGCTTTTTCAAAAGCCTAAGCCTAGCATTTTTAATAAACGGGTCAGGCCGAAGACCCTTGTAGGTCGGCCTGACCTATTCCCAACCCTATTTGGGATTGGTGAAAGAATAAGTTGTGAGGTTTTGAGTAAACAAGTTAATGCATATGGGAAATACAACGACAAAAAGAGTAGAATCTGCGCACAGTCGGTTGAAAAAGTATTTGACTAGTAATATGAGCAATTTATGTACAAAGTGGTCCTCTAATCACAATATGTTAGAGTCACAACATACTCAAAACATCTGAGCATGATCTTTCCTAATCATTGGTTCAAAGGAAAGATGTTGTGTTCTAAGTTGATTAGAAACATATCAACAAATGTTTTACATTATCTCGCAAACGAGGATGATCGAGCAGTTGAGTGTTGTCATACCCCATTTTTGACCTATTTTCTTTTTTTTATTCGCCTTTTGGACCGGAATTTTTCATCGTTTTAGACGAAATTTCGGCAGAGGTATTTTAAAATGTCTCATTTTGTAATTCCGAAGGCGACGGTTTTTTAAGCTTTTTTACTATTTTTATTTTTTATTCATTTTTTATTTTATTTTATTTAAAATTCTTTTTTATTATTTTCTCTTTTATTTCTCATTTATTTTTTTTATTTTCTTTTTTTACCTTTTTATTTTATTTATCCTTTTATTTTAAATCAAAATTGTCCAAAAACATTGGATGTTGTCCAGGGGCATTTGTGTCCAACCAAGTACCATCACAACCCTAATTTCTAACTATATAAACACAATCAAAAGAAAATTTGAAAATGGCAGCAACAAACACCTCATAACTCATCCTTAACAACAATCCTCCAAAGTCACAACAACATTAACATTGTCGAATCAAACAACCCTTTTTTCGAAATGATTCACACAACCACAAACATGTAAACTGAAAACTTTAGCACCATACACAAACACACAGCCGAACCATCACGCCAAACAACCAACACTTTTAAACTGAATCCAAGTTCAAAGAAAAGAAGGTGGGGATTTTGTTTTAAAAAGAAGCTAGATCTAGGTCTGGATCAAATCGTTTTTTTAATTTTTTTTCCGGAAAAGAAGTAAAAGGAGGAGAGGAACCTTTTCTGTTAATTTTTTTTAATTTTTAAAAATGAAGTCTTGAACTCCGGCTTGACGGCGCTATCGCCGACCACTGTGTCGGAACTTCTAAGCTTCGCCGGAAATAAGTTAGAGAAAGAGGAGAGGGATTTGGTTTAGAGAGAGAAATGGCAAGGGAAAGTGAGGGAAGCTAGGGTTAAAACCATTTTATACCTCACTCTAACTCTACCCATTCCCCTCTAAACCGACTTAACTCACCAAACTCGGCCCATTCCCTTCCTTTCGTTCTTTCATTTTTTCCTTGCTACTCAAACCCCCTGTTTGTTTATTGCACCCCCTTTCTTTCTTCTTATTTTTTCTCTTTTTTATTGCATTTTCTTTCTTTTCTTTTTCTTGCTTTATTTTTTTATTATTGTGTTTTTTTTACTTTTAAGCACATATACATATGTGCAACATTACCTAGGTTTATTTCTTTTCTTTTTTTAGTTTATTTTGTTGCTTTTATCATTTTAGTTTATTTTAGTCGCTTTATTTTATTTTTAGTTTATTTTATTGCATTTTTCTTATTATTTTAGTTTATTAGGTGTTTATATTTTTTCTTTATAGTCTAGTTTACTTTATTGCTTTTTTATTTTAATTTATTTAGTTTTATTTAATGCCTTTTTTTGTTTATTTAAACTTTTATTTATAGTTTATTTAGTGTTTTTTTTCTTCTTTTTAGTTCATTTAGGACCAACATCATTTCATGCATTTATATTTATTTTATTTTTTTTCTTTATTTTAGCATATTTATTTATTTCATGCATTTGTCATTTTTTTCTTATTGCTTTTTCATTTTATTTTATTTATTTATTTATTTATTATGTTTTGGAATGTACTTAAGGATGAATGTAAATATAAATGAGAATATTGCATTGCATACATATTTATTTATTCCGCTTATTGTGCTTTAGAATGTATTTTAGGGACAAATGTAAATATAAATGAGAATCTTGCTTTGCATGCATATTTATTTATTCCGCTTTATGTCCAAACAAAAAAATAAAAAATAGTAGTCTAGTTTAATCCAAGGAAAATGTGACTTTCATCTTGATCCAATGTCATTATGAAAAATCCCTCGCACTTTAGTTTATTTTATCACACTTTTTTTTTTAGACTTTAATTAGAAAAACCTAAAATCAAAAACATTCAAATATTCAGGAACTCAAAATTTCTTTTTGTAAACAAACCTTGATTTTCAATCAAGTGATTCCTCATCTTTTTTAATTAAACTTCAATCATTTTTAATCATATTTAGACTCTATTTCTTTAACTTAAAATCAATCCATCACACTTCATTTTGTGCCACTTTGGCTTTTTTTTACCTTTAAAATCAATCAAACAAATCACTCGGCTTTTTACCCCAAACTACATGATTTTGATCTTGCTCGGTTACGTAGGAAAAATACTTTGTCTTTCCAAATCAACAAAAATACAAAAAACAATTTCTTTCTTTCTTTACTTACACTTAACTTTTTTGCAAGCAAATAACCATTTCAGCATAAAAATAAATAAAAGCAATAAGTTCCTATATAGTACTATAGACGTTTAGGGTGCTAATACCTTCCCTTTACGTAACCAACTTCCAAACCATTAATCTCTAAAAACATAGGGTTTATTCGATCTTTTCCCCTTTCCCTTGGAAAAAATAAAAGCTCGGTGGTGAACCAAAAATTGTGAGTCAACGCTAACCAATAGCCTGTTATCCGAAAATCACTGCGACAAGTGTGATATGGATAAATTTAAATGTGGGTGTTTAATTTTCATCACATACAAATTACACTCACCGAAAAAGGTTGTGGTTTCAGTATCAAGAAGATAAAGAACAACACCCCATTTTGTTTTGATGAAATTATTACTCTCTGAAAGAGATTGCGGTTTTAGTATCAAGGTGATCCTAAGGATAGAAAGGCAGTCATATATCTTCTACCATAGTGGGATTTGCTTCAAGTCCTTTTATTAAACTGTGTTTGATTATATTTCTGTTTTCTACACTCTGTTATGGTTCTAGGACATTTCAAATTATATAAGCCGAACAAAATATATATTCTTCGGCTTATATAATCTGAAAGGCCAGTTTTCAAACCCCATGTAAACATACTTGGACTGCATGTAGGAGGGGCATTTGGCACATTTCCAATTATATTAGTTGAACTAGGTCTTACATATTTGAATTATATAATCTGAAACGTCTTAGAACAAGAACATAATGCATTTTCACTAGTTTTCTACTGCATTCCAACTAACAGTTTTGTATACAATGCATGCTCGGTTCAAAGATGCCGATTACAACATGAAGCTACACATAAAAGAACAATTTTGACAGTTTGTTTTGCAAGAGATGACCTCTACGCGCCCCCCTCCAAAAAAAGGCCAACACAAAAGGGGCGCAAAAGAAGAATAAACATATTGTACGTTAAACAAAGCGATCACCTTTACGCTGGGAGCATGTTGACTCTCGGGGATCTAAATACACAAGTTTCACATACCAAGTTAACAGGGTCAAGTATGAAAAATGCACGTAAAAGTAATATGTGTCCTAATCCTCCTAAACAATGTCAGGTTAAAGTCAAATTCCCACACAAAGACCAATTTTCTTCGTTCATGCATGAATTTATTGAGAAGGTAGTTCATGTAGCTGGTGATGGACATTGTGGATTTCATGTAGTTGTGGGTCTACGTAACACGTTTTTTGACGATTATTATATGATCCATTATCAACTTCTAAAAGAGCTTAACATTGAAGATAACAAATGTTATCGTCGATTGATTGGGTTAGATAAACGGTTCAATGAGTTCTTACGCGCTCTGATCGGTGATTGTACTGGTCCTGCTCCACTGGACATGAGTTTCCTTATTGCACAAAGATACAATAATGTGGTGGTTCTATTGTCCATCAATAAAGGGCAATCAAAAACCTTTTTCCCTCTACGTGGTGCACCTTCGCATAAAGACCGATTGATGCGTGTTGCACATGTGAATGACAACCATTTTATGATGGTATATTTGAAGGATATTTGTCCAATTCTTCCCACTTCCCGAATATGGAGATAACACTGTCAAGAAGATAAAAAGTCATGGGAGGAAAGATATGTTGGTAGGATGATTACCTTTAATGAACTAAGTCGAACGACGAGGTATGAGGTAATAGGAGATGATGATTTGTACCTTGCTGAAAACCTTGACCTTGAAGAGAAGGTTGGTTCTCATGTGAAGGTTGGAGATGGAGTCTAGATTGAATAGGATGAAAGTCTTGGACTTGATGATTGTAGTATCTGTATTGACCTTGGGGTTCATTAGTTGAAATGTATATCATTAACAACTACATAACAGTTTTTTTATATAATTATAAGCTCATTGTCTTTTATATTATTTTATATAATGAAAATTTGTTGAATCTATAAAGACAAGAAATCAGTGCAAGCAATTTGTTGAAATCTGGCATATTTTGGATTAGAGAATCCAAAAAATCCAAAAAGTTTGTTTGTATTACTAAATCCGAACAAAAAGTATTTTTCAAAAAAAATATAGGGCGCGCGAGTAATTCATCGGTGGGAAAGTAATAGTCAAAAGGTGTGTAAGAAGCATGAAAGGTGTTAGATAATAAAGAAGTCCAATTACAAAAAGGCTCAAACCGAAAATCATAATTGACCCAAACAAAAACGAATTCTGCTATTCTTCCAATACATTTTGCTGATTCCCAACTGAAATTCCAAAATTACCCATGCATGAGTTAATTACTCGCGCTGCGTGCTGTTTTAAAGGCATGCAGAACCTCATTTCCCATCTACAATCTCCAAAATCTCTCTCAAATCACGTAAATCCAAAATTGCTTCAAGTTCAAATCAAATAACACTCTAATAACAAGTAAGTTTTCATTATCAAACACCATTAACCTTTTTATGTTTATATGTTGGATTTTTCCTTTTAAATTAGATTTTTTTAGTTTTAGGGTTTTGTTTAAATTTTGATTTTTTTTGCAAGAAATGATACAATGTTACATGTAAATGACTTATATTGCTTAATTGTTTAGATGCTTGCATGTTGATGTTGTAGTTATGAGTTTTAGAGTTTATGTATACTTTGCATTCCAAGTGTTTGATAAAATGTTTGAATGAGTTTTTCATTGACTGTTTTTTTTGTGGCATAGATTTGAAACAATGACTGATTTGTTCAGTGTTTGCATACGCTTCAACGGTGGAAATCCTCAGATGTTCAAGGTTCGATATATTAATGTCACGTTAAAAGGTCTCAAGGATCGACTGGATGAAATCAACCAAGGACTCAACCCCGGAGACACAAGGAGGGTGGAATACATTTGGTATGAACGTCCAACGTTGGACGACAGGAGAATAACGTTCAGTCGGCTAGAATTAACAAATGACGACGACGTGAGGATCATGTTTTCGATTTTTTGGCAGCACAACATGCTCACGTGGATCGATATGTTTGTCACGTTGCTGAGATTGCCTGAAGATATTCTCAATAGTTTAATTCCGCTAGAAGATTATGATTAGGTAGTATCATTATTATGTACTGTCTTTATTTTGTTGGAATTTAAGTTTAATTCTTGTAAGTTTGTTGAAGATGTTGGTATTGAAGATACTGAATGTAGTGATTTGCAAGTCACTTTGAAAAGATTAAGGGAACACAACATGTATTCTGCATAATCAACTCTATAGGTTATCACATCGAATTCCTTCGTATAGGATGAGTGTCACATAAGGGAATGTACCTCTAATTGGTTCCTTTGAGCTTGATCATGCTCCTCTGTCAATTGAAACTTGTCAGTTGGTAGGGCAGTAAGATTAAGTTCAAATCAACCTGTTTGAATACATTCCTTTCTGTGATGACTCATTTTAAATGAGGGAATTCGATGTGATAACCTACAGAGTTGATTTTGTAGAATAAATGTGTGTTGTGTTCTCTTCATTCTTTTGACTTTTCAAAGGGCGCTACAAATCTCTACGCTAAGTATAAGACACTTTAATGCCACCATTTTTTGCAAACTTTCAAGAATTAAATTTAAATCCAACATCATAATGATATCAGATATTTAGGAAAAATGTAATGTTATGTAGATGAAATTAAAACTAAATAAAATTGTGTATTTTTTAATTGATTTTGTGTAATTGTGCCACTTTATTCGTATTTATTTATTCAATACGCAAATTTTATTCGGCTTGACTTTATTCGAATTTATTTATTTAATTCACAAATTTTATTCGAATTCACGCTGAGTTTAATTAGTCTTTATTCAATTTTATTTATTTAATACACAACTTTTATTCAAATTGACTTTATTCGAATTTATTTAGTCAATACGCAATCATAAAATAAATGCAAAAATAAAAGAACAAAAATAATAGACATAAAATCTCATTTTATTAATATAATTGATACATTTACAATAAGGTATGTTTCTTGTCTAGGGAAGGTACGTTTCTTTTTACCCCAAGAAGGTTGGACCAACCTTTTTTCGGTAAAAAGAAATCAACCTAAAAAGAAACTCTCTCGGGGTAAAGTATGTTTCTTGTCTTATGTGAAGAAAAAAAAACCTTTGATGTGAACCTTCTTTGCAATGCGTTATGAAAGGCCAAAGATGGAAAAACAATGTTGTTGTAGAAGGAAGAAGAGGAGAGAGTGAAATTAGAGAATGTGAGAAATGGTGAAGGTTGAAAGAGTATTTATAGGGGGATTGTAAAACATAGGTTTTAACTACACTTAATGCAATCAAAAAACGTGTAAAATCGTGTTAAATCTATTAAAAAAGATTAACCACCGTCCAGAAAAAAAAAGTGTTCTGTGTTCATAACCACCAGCCAACCTGCGTGACGCCACCGGCCAAAGGTGCGTAACTTACCTCACGCCACTGTCCAGAGTTAACTCACGTAGGGGTATTATAGTCATTTCAGTTGGGAATGAGCATTTTTGTTTGGGTAAAGAGCAGACTTCAACAAAAACAAACGCAAAAAAATCCAAATCCCTAAAACCCTAGTTTCCATTTCTCTCACTCAAAATCTCACTACAATTTCAAATCTCAATCCTTGAATTCATTCTTCACAACAACAATGAGAAATCAATGGCGCATTCTTCATCTTCTTCTTCGCACTCACCACAAAATTCCCAATCAATCTCACGCACTTCGCTCTTTCTCTTCCGTTCCTCTTCGTTTCAACACCAATAACTCCAAATTCCTCATAAACCCTAATTTCCGTCATTTCTCTTCCGAACCCGTTATCCCACAACCCAATCCCGATCACACCGTCATCAGTGATATATTCTCGAAATCCATAGATCTTGATGAGGTTAACAAACACCTTGATTTGATCAATCATGATGCTGTTAATGCTGTTTTGAGGAAATTTGATTCTGATCCTGATTCTGCGCGGAGATTGTTTAAATGGGTATCGGAGAATTGTCCCGAAAAGTTGAGTTCGAAGTCGTATAACCAGATGCTGGGCGTTTTGGGAATTAATGGAGCTGTTGATGAGTTTTGGGATTTGGTTGTTGTTATGAGGAAAAAGGGTTTTGGTGTTGCGAAATGGGTGAAGGATAGAATGTTGGAGTATTTTGAAAAGGGTGGAATGAATGATGATGCTGTGAAGTTGAAGGAGTTGTTTGATAAGGATACAGTTGAGAGGAAATTTACTAGTTTGTGTAGGATTGTGAGGAACAATGTGTGGAGTGATGATGTGGAGAAGGAGATTAGGGATTTGAATGTTGGGTTTTCGAGTGAATCTGTTAAGTTGGTTTTGGAGAGTTTAAGTTCGGAGCCGAATAAGGCGTTGATATTTTTTAGATGGGTGGAGGAGAGTGGATTGTTTAAGCATGATGGAGGGAATTATAATGCGGTGGCGAGGGTGCTTGGTAGGGAGGATTCGATTGATCGGTTTTGGAAGCTTGTTGGTGATATGAGGAGTGGTGGATTTGAGATGGAAGAGGAGACTTTTGTTAAGGTTTTGGGTCGGTTTTGTAAGAGGGGAATTATTAAGGAAGCTGTTGAGCTTTATGAGTTTGCTGTGGCTGGTGTTAACAAGACTTCGGTGTCGTGCTTTACCTTTCTGTTGAGAAAGGTTGTTTCTGCTAAGGAGTTAGATATAAATTTGTTTTCGAGGGTGTTGAAGGTTTTTACCGGGAACGGGAATGCTTTGACAGATTCTATGGCTGATGCTGCACTGAAATCTTTAACAAGTGTTGGTAGGATTGGGGAGTGGAATAAGGTTTTGAAAGAAATGGAAGATTGTGGGTTTGTTGCTAGTGGTGGTTTGCGGCGTAAAATTGCATTTCGACTCGGTGCTACTGGTAACAAGGAACAAGCTAATGAGTTTGTGGATAGAATTGAAGCATATGGGTCTAGTCCAGATCGCAAGATGCGGGAATCTTTAGTTGAGGGGCATTGTGTAGGCGGGAACCTTGATAAGGCCTTCGATTCTTTCAAAGAGATGGTTGAGATAGAGGGAGTTGCATCTGCAGGCTATACTTTTGATGTGTTGATGAATTCATATTGCCAAATGAATAGAGCGAAAGATGCATACAAGATTCTTTGTAAATGGGTGAGCGAAAAAGAGTTAAAGCCTCGACATTCTACTTACAAGCTTCTGGTAACTAAGTTATTGGCTCAGGGAGGACTCACAGATGCCTTAAATCTTTTGGGTCTGATGAGAACCCAAGGTTTCCCTCCTTTTACTGAACCTTTCATCGAACACATATCAAAGCACGGAAGTGGTGATGACGCCGTTCTGTTACTCAAGGCAATGACCTCAAAGAAGTTCCCATCTACATCTGTGTACCATGTAATGTTTAGCGCATTCTTCAAGCAAGGAAGGCACGGAGAAGCACAAAATTTCCTTTCAAAATGTCCAAGCTTCATTCGTGACAACGCTGATGTCTTGGATCTATTTTGTTCCATGAACACTAAAGAAGCTGCTGCTTCTTCTGGTATGGTGGCTGCTTAAGTTTACAAAATGTATCTCATATTGTACTGAAGAAGATTGCGCAATGGCATTTGTTCAGGAAACTTGGTGAGAATTTATTTTGTCCTTGATCTTAAATATTGATATGGGAAGATGAATCTGGTTTTCAGTTAGGCCAAAGAACCCAAATAAATTTTTTACAATCTTTTGCATGCAATTTGTGTTTCACATGTTCCTGACAATCCTTGTCTCAAGCATAATTATTGATTGAAGGACAACAAACATATGCTTTGGTTGGTGCTTGATATCAATGGATGGTGTAGTTCTCTTGTCATTCTGATTTACTAAACTGTTTTAGTATTGATTGTAGATCAAGATGATGCTATATGAGCGGTACTTTTACACATACAAAAATGATACAATTTGTTCCTGTACGAGGTTGTTCCTGTATGCCTTCAATTTACTATGTAACTTTGTTTGTCTTGGAACCAACAATTTTCAGATAGGGATACTAATAGTTTTTCAGCCTGGATTATGGCAATGCAACACATTTCAAGAGTTGTTGTGTAACTTGGTTAGTTATTAATAAGATTTTTTTGAGCAATCTTCAAAAGTTGTTGTTAAACTTGGTTAGTTATTTTAATAAGGTTTTTTTGAGCAATCACATGGTTTGCTGTGGAACCTGTAACTTTTAGGAGCAAATGACTGTTGGACCAAAACAACTGAAATTGTTGCGTTTTACTCTATAGTTTAGATAATTTTCTTTAAATGTATTCTGTTAAGCTACGAATGTTAATGATCAGTATTTTAGAGTTGTTTATACTCTTAATAAAGTAGTTATGTATGCTTCTTTCATTATCTAATTAAAATTTAGAGTTATTAATTACAATCACTTAAATTGGACTGGTGGTAGATATTTGAGTAGAGTGTTTGAGATTACTTATGAGTTCACTTCATTATTACCATTGCACATATAAGAATTAGAATTGCAATAAAATGTTAACAATGTCTACTAAAAAACCTCTTTCTCATGCGACATCCATGCTGATGTATTGGATCTCTTTTGTTCCATGAACACTAAAGAATCTGCTTCGTCTGGTATGTTGGCTGCTTAAGTTTTCAAAATGTATCTTATGTCGTACTCCAGAAGATTATGTGAAGATATTTGTTTAGAAATTTTTGGTGTGAAATTGAACATGGCCAAAGAACGCACATAAATTTGACAATATAAGGCTTTTTCCCATGCAATTTGTGTTTCACATGTTTATGGTAACTCTTGTCTCAGGCATCATTATCAATTATTGAAGGACAACTAACATATGCATTGGTGTGTGCACTTTGTAGTTCTCTTATCATTCTGGTTTAGACTGTCTTACTATCGATTGTAGATCAACGTGATGTTACATGAGCAGCATTTTTTTTACACATGCAAAATTCTTACATTTTGTTGTTGCTCGAGGGTGGGGTGTGTTTCAATTTGGTTTAGACTTCAAGAGTTGTTGTTAAACTTGGTTAGATGTTAGTAAGATTTCTTGAGCAATCACATGTTTTAGCTGTTTAGGAATACATGACTGTTTTAAGGGGTAATTATGCCAAAAAATAAAAATCCTTTGGTTCAGAAGAAAAAATAAATCCATAGTGGGTTTTATTGTTAGTATAAACCCTTTGGATAGAACCCCTAAAACCAGATGGTTGCAAATAATTTATCCCTTAATTGACCTTGCCGATGTGGAAAGTAATTGCTTAAACCACATTAGTCATAAGCATGTCACAACAATGCCAATTTGCATATATTTGAAAACTATCAGTTCAAAGTTTATTATTGGACAATACAGGAATTTCATTGATTAACTTGGAAATCCTTACAAAGAGTAGTCATGATAGATAGGAACTAGGGATGGGAATAGGCCAGGCCGACCTACAGGGGCCTACGGCCTAGCCTACGACAGGCCAGGCCAGACTTTTTTCTTAAATAGAGAAGAGGTAGGCTTTTTTTTAAGCCTATTTAGTTTAAAAGGTCAGGCCACAAGCCTCTCAAAAAGCCTCTTAAGTCTATTAGGCCGACCTTTATTAGTATACATTAATTTTTTGCATATATAAATGTATTATTATAAACTAGAATAGAAATATGATACAATATATAGTCGAATTCTCTAAAACCTCGTGTTGATTATCAAAAGAGAGTTTAATCTAATTGAACTATTAGTTCGCTAGTCCATTTAAACTTAGATCACATTGCTTATTTAAAGATGTTCATAAGATATAGGCTTTTAAATAGGCTAGCAGGCCATATCAGACTTTCAGAAGGCCAGACTCAGGCCTAAAAAGTCGGCCTATGACAGGTCGCAGGCCAGGCTTAGGCTTTAAAAAAATATGACAGGTCAGGCTCAGGCTCAGGCCTTGCAAAGCCTAGCTCGGCCTAGCCTATTCCCATCCCTAACAGGAACCTTTGCCTTCCCATGACATACAACCAACAGGAATTGATAAGCCAACAAGGCTATGTGCAATAACATTGCATTCTCATTTAACAAAGCTAACACTAGCATTTTCTAATCTTGCCATTATATCTAAACAGTCTATGATTAAATCATCAATATCAGCAAATTTTCCAGCACCATAAATACACTTTTTTTTAGTATTGAAAACTCGGTATCCGATCTAAGGACCGACTAATCTGAGGGGACCAATCCCACCGTCCACTTGCGGGGGCCCCGTTCTAAGCCAGAGCAAAGCTCTGCGGGCTTGCCCACCGAAATTGGCACCAGAGCAACCATACATACACCTTACTACCGTTTCAGCATCCATCTCAATGATAAAGTTCCTGAGTTTTTTTCTGTTCAGCACAGACCCGTGGTTTCTGCTACTAAAGGAGAGACTACAACATCTTGTCTTGTTTCAACAAACAAATCAGATCCACAGTGGTCACTAGCAATCAAACCCTAAACCTGTATTTCCATTTGGGAAATGCCCTGCATCTACATTTATTTTTATGGAATTCTCTGGATGTGGTAACCATTTTACTTGAGTTGCAGCAGAGTGTGGAGGCCTGCATTATTTTAAGTTTGCTTTGTTGTATTATTTGACAAAGGAGCTGTCGATGCTGCTACCATGAAAGGATAAAATTTTGCACCTTTCATAAGGCTATGCTTAATACTTGCTGTGCCACAAGCATTCCTTAGTTGCCACAATTTTCATAAGGCTATGCTTGATACTTGTGCCAAACTGTCTGTAGATGAAAGCCATTGCAGTAACCACTCATGCAAATCAAAATTAGGGGGCACACGGTCCCATAGAGCACTATAGGTTATAAAGAGATGGGCATTTTCTTCGGTGTTAGTGTTGCACAACGGACAAACTGGGTCGAGATTGATGTTTTTTTTTTTTAAGAGAAATGATATTTGTACAACCACTTTTTGATAACTTTTGCGACAACTTTCTTTCTCACACTAATATTATGTTTTTACTTTCTCTCTCTCTATTGCTCTGTTTGTTGTGTCGATACCTCTTTTTCTTTGTAAAATTATAGTTATCTCAAAAGTTGTCAATCAAATGGTTGTTTAAATAACACAACTCGTACTTCTCCATGAGAAAGGGGCACACTGTTTTGTTTTTTGTTTTTGAAATATAATTATGTAACTGTTAAAAGCGACGTATATAATGGTTTCTGGTGGGTTTCCTCATCAATTGAAAAATCAATTGTACCTCTGGAGGCAAACTCCATGCTGGCCACTAAAGCTTATGTCCTTGATAATCCAAGATCCAACTGTCTTTGAAGATGAGTGAGATTATAAATTCTTTTTCAAACTTTGAGTGGATTGTGAGATTATAAATTCAAACTTCGTTACTACCATTGCATACATAAAATTGTAATAATTTTTTTTTTAGATAGACAAAATGTCGAAGCCATTATAAACTAACACAAAATAGAGAGAGGGGGTTCGAACTTCGATCATGTCGTCCGACTTAACAATCTCGACATCATTGTTTGTTAAGCTCGGACTTACGAACATAAACATACCCTAAATTAATTGTCAGTTGAGCTAGAATTTATGGACATAAACATACCCTAAATTTACCATATGTACTTCTCCATCAGGTCTCCTTATTTTATTTTATTTTATTTTTTGAAAGTTTTCAATGTCTTCTATTTCTCTGATTTCATGAGGGTATTTTTTTCCTACATCACCAGTTTCTCATGCGCCATAAGGAATTTGGATTTTATAATTTGAAAGTTTAAATGCCCTCCTAAACACGTTAAAACACAAAGTCGATTGATAGAAGGGTGCGAGAGAAGAGTGAAGGGTGGAAAAAGAAATCCCCTTCACCTGATTGCATGGCCATAGTCGATTGAGCCCATTAAAGCATATTAGAAGCCCAATTATGAAAAGGAATAATTTGATGGAAATTACTCTTGCCAATTATGAAATTGCTCAAAAACTACCCAAACGAAAGTTAACTGTCGTTCGACTTTACCAGCGACAGTTAACTGTCGTTGAAGACTTTTTAAACCGGCTCAATCACTTTTTAAGTCGATTTAGCTTATCTTAAAAGTGTCCGACAACAGTTAACTGCCGCTAAAAAAGTCGAATGTTAGTTAATGAACCTTTTAAAATGTAACGAGACGTGTTTAACTAACTTAAATTAAGATCAAGTTAGGTATTTATTTAACAAAGTTGAAAAACTCTTCTATTTTTTTGTGCTAAAAAACTCTTCAACGTAATTAGTAAAATGACAAAAATAACTTAAATTTAGTTCTATAAATGAAATGGATTCAGTTCTCCTGTCTAGTTTTCATGTCCCACGTTTGTTTAATAAAATAATTACGGCAAGTTATTACCAACCAAGAGGTGTGTGTCTCTTTACTTAGTATAAGTATTTTCTTTTTCTTTTCCAACCACCCCTAAATATCATAATTCCAAATTCAACAACTCAAACCAATTTCTAAGATATATAGACATTCTTCCTTTATTTGAAAGCAAAGTTGAGTTGAATATTTCCTTTTCATGGTATACAATATTTTGGGCACGTTCAAGTTTGATATGATTGTCTAACTAATCACCGAATCTAAAACTAACGTTCATAAAATTTGATTCTTTTAATTTTTTTGTTTCCACTTTCTTTAGAGAAATTGCATGAGATTTTTTTTTCTTAAATAAAGCAAGATGCGGTTGGCCATTGAAGGTTCCCCTAACTAATACACCTAGCAAAAATGTTAATTAACAAACAAAAAGATTAATGTGGATGGAAGCTTCCTTAATTACTCGTTAAGCAACGATCCAAATATTATTTAATAAAAACAAAATACAATTATTCACTACGCTCGATGTGACAATTTCTCTATATTTTTTCTTTTCTTAAATATGAAAAAACAACGGCGTATACTTGAGTTGTTAGCTCAATCGTACTTAACATTGTAACTTTTAGGTATTGAATTCGAATCCTCGCACGGTCAGTTTAGGATTTAGATTCTCTACAACGGCTAGTGCGACTATATAGTAGGGCATGCCTACATGATGAAAACACATTTTGGGTAGTTTTAAAATATTTTTTTTATTTTTTTTTTAAACTTTGATGCATTCATGATTAAAATATTCAGTAATAAAAATGTACGTTAGGTTTGGATCACAAGAATGCTGCATCAAAGGCTTCAAAGGAGGAAAAGAAAAAGAGAACCAAAAAAAGGATGTATTTGGGGGGACTGGGGGGACCAAAGCATATGCTTTTTGTTGTTCTGTAAAATACATGCTTAATTCTGGTAAAGTTTCTGTCATAGGAGGGAAGGAATTTTTAAAATTCTCTTTTATTTCCATTTTGCCTTTCCAAGTTGCATTCTGCATGCGTGTGTGTGGTCTTTGTAATGTCTGGTATTTTAGGGCCATTTGGCTTACCATTTTCTACATCCATTCATTAGAATCCAATGAGCTTTGTGCTCTTTCCCTAATCTTATCCTTATTTTACTCAAAACTGTGGCTTTATAGTTAATTAATCCACAAGATAAATTTTACGAGTAAATCAGAATTTTAGTTCTTGAAATTGTAAAGGTCGATTAATTCAGGGCAAATTCTATGGAACACTCAAAAATTAAATTGTACCGTTCAAATTTTGAGTGTACCATAAATTTTTTAATTAATTTTTCAATAAAAATTTCAATATTAAAATGTCTCACCACATTGATTAGTTTTCAATTTTGAAATTTCTATCCTAAGAAAGTTTAGATATGATCAATCTGCAGATTTTCAGAATGACTTTTGGTTGAGTTTTTTTTAGGATTCGTTATCCCAGGCTCTTTCAGGTCTCTATTCAGAAAGAAGCTAAAGTGATTGATATGACTTTGAAAAGGGATATGGGTGGGCTTGAGATCTTAAGTGGAGAAGAGATATTTTTGAGTGGGAGTTAGTGATTTTAGGTGAGTTGTTCTAGGCATTAGAGAGTTTGATCTTCTCTGAAGGTGTAAACTTTTGGGTCTGACGCCAATGATTCATCTAGTATTTTTTCGGTGAGGTCAACTTATAGCTTCCTTCATAGGAGGGCTAATGAGGTGGATGAGAGGTCGGTTGAAATTGTGCATCTTCTTTCAAAGATATGAGAGTCTTGGTCATCTCTCAAAGTGAGAGTTTTCTCTTGGCAGCTCCTTCAGGATAGGATTTCGACCTGACATAATCACTTTTCTAGGAGGATTATAGTTGACTATGAGGTTATTTGTTGTGTTTTCTATAATGAGTTTGTAGAGTCGATTAATAACCTTTTTGTTAGATGTCCTTTTTTATGTCTTGTATGATATTAAGTGCTTAGGTGATTGGGATGATAGTTTGTAGGTGATTGGCAAGAGACGTATGTGCTATTGTTAATGGATATGGTTAAATTCGCCTCTTAAAAATGGTTTTTAGGAAAACATTTTGGTCAAACCAATTGCTTCTACAAGTGCGTTCATGAACTCATTCTATGTTGGCAACGATAGTGTCATGTGATGGATTTGTCTAGGGTTTGGTTTACTTTGAGGTTATGTTCCTAGTCTTTATTTTGTTCGATTGCGTTGGTTAACTTTGTTATTGCTTGGTTTGAGTACTTCTTGTAGTCATGATTTGTAAATGTTTATACCCTTACATGAGATTTCTCTTTTTCTTTTACTTATATATATATACATATTTATTTATTTGTCATTAAAAAAAACTGACTAGTTTTCAATGAACATGTATTTAAGCATGGTTTATACGGTTTTGAGTTGCATATAAAAAATGATACATTAAATGAACATACTATTCTTTTGCTCGAAAATGCCTCATTCTTCTGAAATCTGAAAGATTTTATTCAATAAAAAGTCATTTTCATGCCATGCCAACAGCATTACCATTCTGATAGCATAAGGGATTGAATGAGACCTAACAACAAACAAAACGTGATGACTGTAGAGTTGAGTGTGACAATAGAAGCACAAATATAATGTCTTATTGTATTAAATTTTTTATATTCATTTTATTCCTCAAATTTGAAGTGCTTCCTTGCACCAATTTTCTAAATGGAATTAAATGTTTCTTGGAACTTTCTACAGTTATACATTCAGTTCCTTACAGATAATGTGACAAAAATGCCATCATCTCTGTATGATTAGTAACTATTACTCCCCCCCGAATTTAATGCATATCTGTTCAAAGAAAAGATGGGACCAAACATGTGAAGAAACAAAATTTAAATGTGTACATCAAACACTGAACTCAACTTTATGTTGTTAATATTTGGCTAAGGTTTGGTTTCTGGTGAAGTGGAATTGATCATTTACCACCCTTTCTAGATTTAGTTCTTTCTTTGGCATTTGAAATGACCAACCCTAAATAATTCACTTACATATACTGTAAAAAAGTTTTAGTTTGGGCATGTTCATTAAATTCATAACAGTAAAGGAAAATTTTATCTAAAAAACTTCAAAATGTGCTAATTTATTATTATTATTATTAATAACCAAAAATATATATTACATGTGCTAAAGTTTTAGCTACAAGATTAAAATTTGATAACCACTGATTACTTTTAAGTTCGGTTGCGAATGGATTATGGAACTTAATCATAGTTTTAATCATGTCTATTTCAAACCTTGTTGCTTGAAACTAAAGATTTGATGTTTGCTTTGTGGATGGAAAAAGCAGTTTAAATGGTCCAGGTGAATACCGGCTTCTTGTAGGATTGCTTTACTACCAAACAATATGATTCTATGAACAATTAATCTGTTAATTTTGCTGATGTACATTGGTTAAGAAATCCATAGATAGAAATTTTGTTGAGAATATAAGTTGTTACATTTGATCAAGTAATAATTACACAACTTTTTTATAAAAACTTATTTGTTTTGGTTGCTTAATCAATGTCTCTAGGGCAACCTTTATCATTCTCCTTTTACTAAAGTTCTAGAGAAAGTATTAAGTTATAACGGATAGTTATGGTACATAAAACTTAGATCAAACTACACTACTAAAAAAACAAAAATTAGTGAGGGATATTTAGTGAGGGAAAACGTGAAATCCCTCTCTAATTCCGTCACTAAATTTTGTGACCAAAGAATTTGTGAGGAATTTCATTTTTTCCGTCGTCCCTCGCTAATTTTGCTTTTTCTAGTAGTGCTATTTGGTAAACAACAAAGATATTTGAACACACCTAAATATTTCCTATACTCATTCACCACTTCAATTTCTTGCATCCTATGACATTATTAACTTGGGGAGTTTTACCATGGAGCGTTGTCAAATTGCACAATCTTAGATCAGTTTTGCTTTATTTGCTATTAGTTGTACACCCTTCATTTTTATATTCCAATTTAAAGACCTATTTAATTATCATATATCAGTTTTAATTTTAATTTAATGGGGACTAAAATATTTTGGAGGGACAAAAACATGTCACTTTTTTAGAAGAGCTAAAAAAAAATTCGTCATATTTATAGAGACAAAAATTTTTAGTTCCCATTAAATTAAAATTAAAACTGCATGATAATTTTTTTTAGAGGGACAAATAACTAAAAAGAAAATTTGCTATATTTATAGGGATCAAAAATTTATTTAACCCTAATTAATATTACAAAGTTTGTTGAAGGGATTAATACAAACTAAATTTATTTTTTTATAAATAATGCAGTAACGTCATATTTTTTTTAGTCCAGATTTAATCATGTATATGTTTTCAAATTAAAAAAATTATTGAGAATGGGCTAGACATATTAGATTTTTAAACGGGAGATTAAAAAATAACGTATTCAAGTAAATTAAATTGAGCCAAATTATAATTGAATAGGGCTATAAATTGAAATATAAAATACAGGGTGTACAAGTAATAGCAAATAAAACAAAATTGATTTAAGATGGGGCAATTTGACAACGCTCCATGGTAAAACTCCCCAAGTTAATAATGTCATAGGATGCAAGAAATTGAAGTGGCATGAATCTTTCTCATGTTTTTTTTGTTGATAACTATCTCTCTCATGTTGTATACACCTTTGAAGTGTCTAACAAATATTTTTCTTTAGTAAAAGTCATTTTATCACAAACTAATAACATATATTTCAAATTTAATCTGCTATCATTTATAAGTTAACATATTTTTCTTTAGTAAAAGTCATTTTATCATGAACTAATAACATATATTATAGCATCAATATATTTTGACTGACATATTTTTTTAACCATCCGGTTTTTCTGGGAAAGAGACCTTGACAATATAGAGTTTGGTCGTAAGAAGGTAAGTATAGTCGAGTAAAAAATTGTTTCATCTATACATCAAAATTGAATTCTTCCAAATAATTCATCACTGATTAACTATTTAGGCTTAATTTTTTTTTCTTTTATGGACATTTAGTATCAACTGGTTTATCCCATCCGTTACTTTCTAATTATCTGTGCCAAGTGACATGGCACATTCAAAGAAAAGGGAAGGCTCCAAAAGTTCTAGTAATAACTATCTATGCTTGCAAAAATTAGCATAACACACTAAATTCTTTTTTAAAACGATGTCTTAATTTCCAATGGAAATATCACCAATTACCATTCAAAAGTTTTATGCTCATCAATACATAAACGGCTAAAATTTGCTCTTTAATTTACAAAGGGACCAAGAAAGAAAAAAAGGTGAATTTGGATAATAGAGTGAGAAAAAAAAATCATTGTTTTACATTGATAGGAAGTAAAAATAAGAATGAAAGGACCAAATACTGAATTATTGTGTTTGGAAGTTCACAGGTGATCAGTTATTGGAATCTTTTCAAAATGTTAAAAATCATTCTCACAAAGTAAAAAGAAAATGGGACACTTTTGTTGTAGAGGTGTGTGTGAAAAAGCAAAAGTAAGAAAAATAGGACAAGGTGTTCCCTCAATCAATCTTTTCCCTTAGCTCCATCACTGTCTTTTATCTTGTGGACATATGAATCACTTTTACTTTCTTGTCTAGGACACACTTTGTCACATTTGCAAATTGCCATGCACTTAAACCATAATATTATGGAAATTTTTCTATTTTTAGTTCTTTTATTTGTTCCATATTGTGTGGTTAATCTATTTATTTACTATAACTTGTTGATACAATCACTATAACAAGGACACCATGCATGCTCCTAGACTCTAAGCCACTAGTAAGTGGTGTCACTTTCTGGGAAGAACATATCTAGTCTTTCACTTGGCCTATGCATTACACATTTACACACTACATCAATTTCAACATGGTTATGCAGACTATTTATTAAGTTTATTCTTGGTTCTACATAGGTGAAAATTGATATAGATTAAATTGATTGACTAATTAAAAATGAGTTTGAGTTAAATGATCTATTTTATTATACGTTCATGTAAAAGTGATTTGAACAGTAAATTTGTGTAAAATTCATGTTTGAGGGCAAAAACTACAAATTGTAGTTTCAAGTGAAAATCAAGAAAGAGTCGGTTCTAATCGAAAATCATGCAACATGGTTTAAAAATCAATTTTAAGTATTTAGAATCATTATGACACTTTCTAAAGTGAGACTAAACATGGTTTCATTAAACCATGTCAAAATAAATTTCTAAAAATATGTTTAGATTTGGTCTCATAGAGTTGTAGCACACTAAAAATTATTTACCACCTCAATCTCTCTTGCTTATGAAAAGGTAAGATCGTGTGTGTATTAATGACTTATTTAAGAAATGATCTTATGTTATCAATGGCTTCCAAACATCCCTAATGATTCCTTAAAAAAAAAAAAAACATCCCTAATGATCTTCATATAAAATAATGAGACATGTGATTGGTTTGGACCCCTAGCATTAGTGTGACAAATAATATAGCCACCTGAGGCGCCAACAAAAAAAAGGAGAAAAGTGGTTAGGAAAATATAATACAGTGGAGAAAAACATTCATTTAATAACATTCTCTCAAAAACCTTTCATTAAAGACATGAATAATACAGTAAGGCACCTTATCAAAAAGGTTGCATTTAAACCATAAAGTAGCCGAAGCTCAATAATGTTGTCCATGTGCTGCAAAAAGCTTTCTCTTTCTGCCTTGTTAATTTAACCATATGAATAATAACAACTTTATATTTTTTTGATTAAAACAAATTTATTTTTAATTTATTTTTTATCCAATTTGAAATTTCTTTTTGAATCAATTCAATTTTACTATACATGAGATTACAATATTAAATTTTACACCCCTCATAAACATACCTAATTTCAATGAAAGTTGATAATTGGTGAAACTACTAATAGAAACATTTAAAAAATTGACAATCATGTTTTTAATCATTTTGTTTCTTAAAAGTTCCCTACTATAGTTACATAGAATGGACAGTATCCTATCCCTGTCAATAATTATTAGAAGACAAATTTCAGCATATATTGATCACTCATAATGTTTTTCTAATATTAAAATGCACTAATATTTTTCTTCTTTTTATTTTAAAAACCTTAGAAGCAAAACTCACACATAATAAGTGTGTAGAATATCTTTAAAAAAAGTGTGTAAAATAAGATATTACATATTAAAATTTACGTTTCAACATCAAATATTTCCGCTGACTTTTATCATCTGAGTTATATTTACATGACAACAAAAACATAAATGAAATAAAGTGTATCCTTTTTACAATATATGAACATAAAAAATGTGTAGAATGATTGTCTATACATTGCGAATATAATATTCTCCAAAATGAACATTGTGATGATGATGTTAGATCCACAATACGTTAAGCATTATTACTAGTAGTTCATGAGATATTAAGTGACCCATTTTCATGAAGATAAGATCTTCAAGAATATGAATATATTAACAGCAACTTAAGATTATTGAAAAGAGCAATGAGTAAAGAGTCCAAACAGATGGGGTCCAATATATCTGAGTTTAGCTTGGATGTTATGCATTGTCTTCTAA
>Ga0315913_1001601_pt1 | contig 25249 bp, 15 predicted proteins | sample MpolsnodulesMG_FD_207736 | JGI IMG/M metagenome (GOLD analysis project Ga0315913, IMG submission 207736) | Medicago polymorpha root nodule microbial communities from Los Angeles, California, United States - small nodules | ecosystem: Host-associated > Plants > Roots > Nodule | place: USA...
ATAGGATTAATGTTTATCATGTCCTTATCATATCCTATCTCTATCCAGCTTTATATCATATCCTGCCTTTATCCTATCCTGACCATCAAACAGGCCCTAAAGAGCTCATTTGAAGGAGTGTAATCAGAGAGGCCCATTCACGTGCATAGACCTGTCTGCTTATGTTTTAGAGAGAATTGGTCCATAGCTACGGTTTTCTATACAACAACAAACAACAACCAAGCCTTAACTGGATAAAATTAATCGAGTTCTTGATTTGTTGATTTCATTCCAATGTCAACTTTAATATTTATTGGCTGCTTTGTATATGATTGAGGGTTCAAGTCTTGGAAACAGCCTCTTGTGTAAAAACAGGGTAAGGCTGTATATAGTACACCAAAATGGTGGGGCCCCGTCCCGACCCTGCGTATGCGGGAGCTTTAGTGCACTAGGCTGCCCCGCCCTTCTGAATATGATTGAGCTTTACATCATCTTAAACTATAGAAAATGAATGGGAGAATAGGGAAACGTGGCCTATTACATCATCTTAAACTATAGAACATGAATGGGAGAATAGGGAAACCTGACCTATTAAAACTATCCCCTTTCTTTCTATTCCTTGTTATTACATATTACATAATTGATGACAATCCAGAGTCTTCTTATTCTTCAGGTGCTCAATATTGGAGATATCATCTTGTCTTGTCAAAGGAGCCAATGATAATCTTGTTGAGATAATTTATAATTTAACAATACATTCCTTTCAGGTATTTCTTAAAGGTTGTGTAGTACTTTATTTTTGTTGATATAATCCCTTTATAATTCTTTTGACGAGCATATGCATTTTTGTAAAAAATAAAGTTAATGTATGCTTGATATGTAGGCAACTAATGAGAGTGTTCATTATGAAGCATACAACACTTTGAGCAAAATTTTGAAGGTATGCTTTGCATGATTCTTTTTTCTGTTTCATTTTCTCTTGTTATATGTCTCAGTGTTGTTACTGGATGATGCAGGAGCACCCGTGCTATTCTTCTAAATATATGGAGCTAATTGATTTATTACTTAGTATAAAACCTCCAACTGATGTTGCTTCTCTTAGAAGCCGGTTTGTTTGTTTCCACACGCTGATGGTTCACATTGTGAAGGTCAGAAATCTTAATTATGATATTATTTCATTTTATATATATATTATGTGTCGATCTCCTTGGGTCTTGGGTATCAGGATGTGTAACCTTCTGTGATATATTTCTTCATCTATGTATGTATTTGGAAAATAGTCTTTTTATGGTGTGACCGAACGTACAGAACAAAGGTTACACATATGTTGTCTAAGGTGGGTAATTCAGCGTTTAAAGTTTGTCACGAAAGTACTTGCTGTCCCCATACCTTGTTTATAAAAAAATACCTAGATTCCGACCGGTCTAGCATGATAGCAACTTGAATATCCATATTTTTACCCATTGGATATCTATGTAATTAGACTTGAGCCGTAGATAGTCAATAGCAGAAGATGGCACCGCTATCACGACGGAGTGGTGGAGAGCGGTGGCCCACCTCCACAGCTGCCCAAACGTGTTGCATATTAATGATGTGGGTAACGCGGAAGATATCGTGTGTGGCGTGGAACCTTATGGCCGCAGCAATGGTTTTTTGTGGAAAACCGAAAAGTAGGAAAAAAATGTGGGTCAAGTCAAGTGGAGCAACTTGGATCCTGAATGTATTTGATGCAGTGATTTATGTATCTTACGAAATTGTGCTGTTTGCCTCTGGCTGAACTGTGAAATTGGGTTAACAAATGTTACATATCTGCATTATTTGTTTGTATGAGCCCGGTTCATTTGCAAATTAGAGTTTCTTTCTGAGATTTGCTTGGGAGGTTCATAGCCAATTTATTTTCATGCTCTTTTTTTTTTTGAACAATGAATGAAGGTGTACATACTATTTAAACTTAAGTGGTCTTCTCTTGATATGCATTCTGCAGATTAGCTTAGAAGAGGATGTGAACTCAAAGGCTTTTCTTATTCTGAATGAAATCATTATCACATTAAAAGATGTAAGTTCAAGTACATACCTTACACATTTCTTTCATTGGTTTAGCTTGGTCTGCTATGTATCATAATGGTAAGAAGAGATAGTAGCTGTACTAAATCATATGCATTGGTACCATGTAGGGAAAGGATGAAGCTAGGAAAGAAGCTTGCGATTTACTCTTAAATATAAGTTCTAGCTTGAGAGACTTATCCTGTGTTGGTCCTACTGAACCGTATCAAAAACTAGTTAGCATGGTAAATTCACTCTTCTTTTTAATGTTATTTATTTTTGTCAATCTAGTTTATTTTGAATTTTCCAAATTACACATCTTTCCTGTTGTTTCAAGCCAATAATTTTGCAATAAATGCAACTTCACACTATGTGTGCTTAGATGAACTTGTTTTTCAAGCCAATAATTTTGCAATAAATGCAATTTCACACTATGTGTGCTTAGATGAACTTGTTTTATGTAGGAAAAAAAAATTATATCATGTAATATTTGAGGTTAATAAGGGGGAGCCTTGGCGCAACGGCAAAGTTGTTGTCACGTGACTGAAAGGTCACGGGTTCAAGTCCTGGAAACAACCTCTTGTGTAAAAAACAGGGTAAGGCTGCGTACGATGCACCAAAATGGTGGGATTCCCAAACCCTGTGTATGCGGGAGCTTTGGTGCACCGGGCTGCCCTTTTTAATAGTTCAAAGTGATGATTTGCATTTCCTGGAATATATTAATGAGTTATAACTTCAATACTCTCAATATACAGATAATGGGATATCTTTCCGGTTCATCTCCCCATATAAAAAGTGGAGCAGTGTCTGCACTGTCAGTATTGGTATATAAGGATGCAAACCTTTGTGCCTCCATTCCTGATCTCGTTCCTTCTCTTTTATCGTTGCTGCACACCAAAGATACAGAAATCATAAAAGTGAGTGTTGTCAGTTCATTTTAAAGATCAAATAATTGTTTGAACCTATTTCTGTTATTGCTTAGAGTTTAACTTTACATCTGTAACAGGCTGTCTTGGGCTTTTTTAAAGTGATGGTGTCTTGCTTAGAAGCAAGAGAGTTGCAGAATATTCTCTCAGATGTTGTCTCTGAAATCATCCGTTGGTCGTCTGTTTCAAGACATCATTTTAAAACGAAGGCATGTCTAATTTCTAATATTAAGCTACTAGTCTTACCCATGCATAACGTGTACTTAAATAAGTACACCTACACAACATGGACTCTTGTCTATACTGGATTGAACCATAATAATGTTTTCTTTGTTGTCTATAGGTCACAGTCATATTTGAAATATTAATTCGGAAGTGTGGTTCTGCTGCTGTCAGAGTGGTTACCCCAGAGAAGTACATGGATTTTCTCAAGACAGTTTTAGAGGTACTGCTTTTCATATTAAATACCTACAATGGTAGTATTACCTTAGGTTTAGTCTGAGTCTAGCTATATGTGATGGAATCATATCCAAAAGCATGAATGTTGCTGACAGGGGCTTCAGGTTTTATATCAAGATTAAGCTCTAAAATGTTAAGGGTTATGGCTTTTATGGATAAATGACCAAGTTGCTTTAGAAAGTATATAAATACATTTTTTTGTATGTATGCTATCCATCAGGTTCGGTATGAAAGCTAAAATCATGGCGAATGTTCTGCCTTTATTGTTAATTTAGTTTTTTTTTCTTTTATCGTTTTTCTTTTTATGCTGTAGTTTTACATTAACTTTTTGCATTTGGATCAGATCTTTAAATAAGACCTTTAAAATTTAGTTGACTCAATTACTCAGGCAAAAACGATCTTTATATCAACCTTTAGTTACTTGTGGAAAATGCTATTTTGTTTTGGATTTTGTATTACTTTCAACTCAGCCTCGTTCAAAATTTGTAGTATTTCTAGAGGGTGATTATCAGACTGATTTCATGTTTGATAAAAAAAATTACGATGCCTGTTGGTGTGCAGAATCGACATGGAAAATCAAATGAAGCAGCCGCTAATGATACAGAAAATGCACCTGAAGTTTCAGCTGCCAAGGGGTATGGTTTTATTGCTTGTAAAGAAAATGTTAGCAGCTGATTTATTGTTTCCTTGAAGCTGAATTCTATTGTCTATCCCTCTCTCCTTTGTAGGTCGGAGCGGAGGAAACCTGATATTTCGAACACCCAAGAGAAAGACTTGTTTCGACAAAAAAAGAGAAAGGAGAAATTTGATAGAGACTTGTCAAGCAAAACTGAACCAACTAAGTTTAGGAGCAATGATGAATTCAGATCAGCCAAGAGAAGTAGGCATTCTAATGATACAAATTCTAATTTAAGGTCAGAAGGAAGTATGAAGGGCAATAAAAGCCGGTTCAAAAGTTTCACTCACGGTGATGGGAAGAGAAGGGACAAAGCTTCTAATGTACGGATAGGAGCTTCCAAATCAAACGAGTTCAAAAGGAAGTAATAGATGCTGGAGCTGCACAACACTAAAGGTGGTAAAACAGTCCATAGAAGTGTGGCATATATTTATGCTGTGTTGGTGTTGAATTAGAAGATCAAGTTGGTGTTTGCTCTCTATTGCTGCTATATAAGTAGGGATATAACAAGTCAAGGATTATAAGCAGGAGTTTTTACTTGCCTTTCCTGCTGACCAAGCATTACAGAGAAAATGCTTACTGCATGCATAACTTATGGGAGGAATTCAAGAGGGTGGTGAGAAAAGCTGTTGTACTATATAGCTTTGCATTGCTATCTTCTATGCATTTGTCACTATGTATTGCATTCCCTGACTGATGGTATAGATAAATCTTGATTTCTCATACCAATTTTATATAATCGTTATTCATGTTGAGACTTGTGGACATTGAGTATGCCCAAAACAGATATATTACTAATTGTTATGTAAACACGTATTTTTCTCCTTTGCCATTTTCGTTATATTTTTTCCCTTGTGCTTGCAAAACAGCCAATCAAACTTGATGCAGTTAATATTTTACTCTGTCAAGTATTAAATGAAAAGGATACCATTGTCAAAAAAAGAAAATATAAAAAGAGTGTTGGGTGATGATGCATATCCATGAGTGCAGATAGTAGTCATTTGCATCATCTAGTTGAACAAAAGTGATTCAGTGTCTGCTCCATATCTGTATGAGTGTATATGTCAGCTGAATGTTGAGAGTTTTAGCCAAGGGTATTTAAGAGTATCAACGTGTATAATTTTTTTTTCTTTTTATTAAAAAATTGCATAGGTTTTATTTTATTTTATTTTTGGACAAAGTCAAACTATTCAGAGGACCACTTTCCGAGGTCTTAGGCCAACATCATTAGATCAACCCTAGTGGTGGGTTAGTTTTAAAGTATTATTTTTTACAATAGAAAATAGTGTTCGCAAAAATATTAATACATTGGACTAACTTAGACAACAAAATTATTAATTAAACAAACAAAAATTAGGAAATTAGGTTATGGTTTCTTCCATGTAGAAATTTTTTATATTTAAGTACTAGAAACACTTTAGTAATTTATAATTTACAAATAGGTATGGATCCATCTACATATATAAATATCCATATACCGAGCATGTGTCCGTGATTGATTTTATTCACAGGTATATGTGGGTGTGGAATTTTTAGCCATCTGGGTGTGGAATTTTTAGCCATCTTTAATAGAAATCATTTATATATAAACTCTTGTGATATATTAGTGATTAATAAACAAGAGTTTAGTTGAGCTATACCCCAAAGAAGCCTTAACTTGACTAATACTAAAATTCTATTATATAATTTTAAATAAATTATATGGGCAATGCTGCAGTAGGCAGTAGCTATGTGTTTTTTCTTAGTTTCTTACCTTTTTATTGACTGTTGAGTTTCATAACAATTAAAAGTTTAGAGTTATGAATATACTTTCTTAAAAGTTTATCGTGTGATTTGTAAGTGCCCTCGTGATAAATAACCAGAATCAAAAGCACAAGCAAATTGATTTTGAGCCTTGCTCTGAAGTCAACAAGCTGTACTAATCATTGACTATTGACATGTATATTTTGAACTTGATTAACTATGAACTTATATTTGGAACTACATTAACTATGGATTTATATTTCTTTCTTCTGTTGTGCCCATTTCCTAGATTGTGCCAAAGGATTGGAGATGTAAAAGTTAGCTATATGTTAATTATATTAGTTAGGGGTTAGTTAGCCTAATTAGCTACATAAGTCTTTGATGTACTTACTTATGTGACAACTCTCTCATAATGAATGTTATTTTTCTAATTTCTTTTCTCTCAATTATGAGTTCTATTGAAGCTTAGTTGACTTATCTTTCTTTTCTTATTTTATTCTTGATCAATCTATTCATCTTCCAAAATAACCATTCTTACTTCACCTTCTTATTGTTCATGACATAATCAATCTCCCCATTCATTTCCAATCTACTTTGTAGCATGTGTAACACTTAGTGTAATAGAAATTTCCTCATCTAAACGATCAATGTGGTTGGCCTACGTCCTGTATTTTGAATGCTATTGTTCTTGTCTATTGGAAGAACCAATGGCAGGGATGCAAAAACCGATGGATGAAGAAATATTACTGAGTTCAACAAGACTCCGAAGAAATCAAGCAAAGTGGTCTAGAAAATTCCAGCAATAAGTTATGCATCGATTAGGTTCTTGGATTTGATCAAGATCAATAATTTTTCAAAATTTCTCAAAAACACTAAAATTGATGATATTCATTGCATTAGTCACATATGACATTTTAGCTTTTACCCATAAAAACAATAGATAGTAGTTAAGAGATCAAAATTTTATTCTTTTTCACATAATCGGCATTGTACCTTCTATCCATCCAAAAAAATGGACAGTTTAGCCAAATTCATTATTTTTTAGCCTAATTGGCATTCCGCCTTCTATCCATAAAAACAAATGGATGGTAAAACAATTTTTTTTTTCCGTCTAATTGTCATCGTCTAATCGATATTCTAACTTCTATCCATTCAGATCATGGATAGTTAAACAATAAAAAAAAAAAAATCTTTCTCTTTAGTATAATTTGCATTCTCGTGTGTGTGAATCTTTAATCAAATTAGCGAACACTTCGGTTCTTGATATCCAAACACTCTCTTCTCTGCAACCATTTATTTTCATCTAACCGACGTCAAATATATTCTATTTATTATGACATTTCTTCAATTTAGTAACAAGTGTTAATTTCCTCTCTTTTTTTTTGTTGTTCAAGGTTAAGGTTTTTGAGTTGTTGACCAATTAGAACGTGAATGTAGTTTGGAAATGATTTTATCGGAATGATTTTCATGTTTTGTTGATGAACGTAACTTGATGTTTTATAACATTGTTTTGTTTTGTCAACATGCTCATTCTCCCAATTTCAGTTCTGTCAAAACATGTTCATGTCCATTGTAACAAATCTACTGATCGGATCGGTTTGTAACTTCTCTAATCACTTCATAACTTTCGATGCATGTGTCTCAGAGTTCAAGCTATTTTGATGCATGTATTATAAATGATGTCAAACATTAACCTAAAACATTTTATAAATGCATCCAATCAAATCGTCGCAAATAAATATTTGTAGATATATTTTAGAAACTAACCTAAAAATGTTGTATTATAACAAAGTGACATTCTTATAAAATATAATTTGATGAATGTGTAATTTTTTTTACAGTCTATAGTTTTTAAACTCACAAAAACAAAAGCAAAAAACTCAAAAGGGCATGTTGCCAGAGTTGAGTTCTCATGAAACGCATTCTATTTAGATAATAAAAGATGTAAAACAGGTCTTTCCAGCTTCCTTTGATATGCTTGCCTTGGGACAGTGGAATGAGCTACGTGCTTTCTTTTTACGAGGAATCTCTTTCTTTGATAAATCTTCTAAACACCTTACATCTGATAGGGATCTGAAGGTTCTAAATTTTCCTTTATAGTATTTTGAGAGCCCCGTCCTATATAACACATGGAAGAAATTCATTTGTGCCATGAAATCAACAAAAAAATAATACCTTAAAATGTTTAATACATTACTAAAGTAGTTTGGATTTTGTCGACATACTTACTGGATATGAAGTTGGACCAAAAGCCCAGAAAAATCACTTAGAGGCTCAAAAGATGATGATGATGATGATATGTTTGGTGAAAATGTTGCTTCATTTGATTCCTTGACCTCAAGTGGGGCATTATAATCATTTCCTTCTTCAATATTCAAGCAACCATACACTGCAAAAGATACATTATTACTAGAATTACTTATCATCTCGTTTGTATCCATTCTTTTTATTGCGTGTTGAAGCATCAAAGAGCAAGCAAGTTGAAAATCTTCATTTATCTGTGAAACTTGAAAACACTGAAGTTGGATGTTATATATTCAAGCTTATTTATTTATTTATTAATATATTTAGGAGTAAGATGATAAGCACTTTAGCTCTTTTAATATTGTTCTTAGTTGCTTTTGGTTGCTCTTTAAGATCATTATTTTGTATATTATATTGAATATAGGGTGGATTTCAAGGATAAAGGTTAGTCATTATCTATAAATCCAACTGCATTTTTGTTTTCATTTTATGGGGTATCTATTAAGAAACGAAAAGTTTGTGGAATTGGATCTTTAAAATCCATCAATAAGTTTGGCGTGTTAGGTCATGACAAATGATATTGTAAAAAAAAAGTTCATACCAAATAAAGTTATCAAGCATAGCTTAGCACAAGACAAATAAAATCCAAATGCAATTTGGCAAAGCATTTTCTCCTTTGCTAATAGACTTGGTCTGGCCATAACCTTACACAACTCATCTTTAAGATCAACCCAAGCATAGAATTAGACAAGTCATTGATATGTTGGGATTCACTATGAATTTGAAAGAAAAGTTTAATTATTATACTGTATCGGTGTATAATTATTTTACATATGCATCAAATAATGTATGGTTACGTCAATTAATGAATATGACAACTCATGTATTTTTAAATTTATTAGATGATATGACAGAACATCGTTAGATGCATGTGTAAAATAATTGTACGCTAACATAGTGTACTAGTTACATTCTTGAAAGAATGACAACGAGCACCATGATTTCTGCAAATCAACCCTAATACCAAACATCCACTTAGACCCTAGTCCATTACAATCGTTCTACAAGTAGAACACAAATTAGTGATAAAAGTTACAAGACTTGTATATAATTTGTTCAGTTTAGACAACTCTAGGCCTGACCTTGCCTAGTTAAACCGATCTCATGGTGATAAAGGACTTTGCGATAAAGGACCTTGCCTTGAATCAAACTGCACAATATTCTATGGCCCCTTTTTGCGATAGAAATGATAACTAGACACATTATTTTTTACACAAATACGACACCAGGGGCAAACCCGGGATTTCCATTAAAATGCAAGGACATAATTGGTTTTTCAGCAGAAACTGATAGGTAATTTCGTGATTTTCGATCCAATTTCTTTCTGTCTCATAACTTTCTCACTTTCCACCACCACGATGACACTCTGTTTCACCACCACGCCACCTTCTCTGATCCACCCTCCATCCTCACCACCACATTCTCTCCACCTTTTACAGATCAAGTCGCAGGAAGAGAGAAATTCATAAGAGAGATATGCAGATAAGAGATAAGAGTGAGAACATGAGAGACAGATAGAGACCTACAGACAGTGGATTTGCATAGGAGAGAGAGTGAACAAGTGGTTGTTGATGGATTTGCAGAGATGGACAGAGTCGAGGACGGTGGCCGGAAGGGTTTTACAAAAGTTGTAGTCTTGTAGAGACGATGGCAGAGGAGATGGTGGCTTGCAAAGACAATGGTAGGATGGGGGCCACACAGATGAGAAGGAGAGAGTCTGAGCAGCAGGAAAGGTATAAATGAACGGTGTATACAATGTCGCATTTGTGTCAAAAATAGTGTTCAGATTTCTGTTTTTGCAAACTAAGAAATGTCATTCCTTGTAACTGACAATTTAGTTTTGACCAAAGAAATGAAGTGAAACACAATGGAATGAACTAATTAGAATTAAAAATAAATAAATTAAACATTACTATCACATCATTACATTTCACCCCACTCAAATTCTATGTTATACCACCGATCCAAACATACCCTTAAGTCACCGATCCAAACATACCCTTAAGTTTCCGTACTTTATTATTGCTCTGTTTTTGTTTTTGTTTGTTCTTTATAAGAGATAACCGCAACAAAAAACTACGTGAATACTCTAACAGATGCCAAAGGGTTCAACAAAGCCCAAAAATGCATACCACAAAATTTGAAACTCATACAAGTATTTATTACATTTTGCATATCCACCAAATTTCACAAGTGAAAAAAAATGTATTCTAAACAATGAAGAATTCTAGATCTGTTTCGAAATACAAAAATAGCTTGAAGTCTATAATCAACACATTACTTGGTGACTCTGTAAGCCTGCAAACCAAAGACAAATTCAGTTTAGTCTATAATGATAGATAAACATATAATAACAACATCAAAATGATTGTTTGAAGTATTTTTCTAATTCTAAACGAGGCTGACCTTGACTCTTTTTAGTAGCTCTTTAGCATTGCTGTCATTTTTGAAGTGTTGCCTTACAGGCTGCATATTTCCAAGAAACAAACATTTAGTAAACAAAGTAAGGGTCCAATGCCACTTGAAAATTGCTTTTCTAACATCAAAAACTTCCTAAAAACACATATAAAATACTTAAATGCCCCCAGCGGTAGTTAACTACCGCTAACTTATAACTAGAAAACATACCCACTATTTTTCTGATATTACTACACTGTAAAAGTTGTGACATTTTCTTATAAATAGGATCAACAAATTTTTTGGAAATTTTATTATAATACGGACCAGAGGGGGTATTTAATTAAAACACCTCCCCTCTCTTACCCCACCTTCCATGAAAATCTCTACCCTCCGTTTGAACCAAACAAACCCTTAGTCGTCTTTCGGTTAACAAAATAACTGTAAAATCAGAGAACATTTCCTCTAGCTCTCCCCTGATAGTGTATACTAATTAAGGATCTCAATCTATCATATATTATCCATCACATTAAATTTTTAAATTGAACATGTTAAAGCATATTAACCAATACAAATAAGACAATTCTGACTAAAAATATTGTCAACCTAGTACATAGATAGTAGAGATTTCTTTTAAAAATTAAGAGGAGGTATACAAAGATGCATAAACATAACCAGGAAACATTACCTCTAGAATTTTATTCAATGACTTCGACAAAGCTGGTTTAAGGTCAGCTGGATGTAACTCTCCGCTTTCATAGTCGGCAATCAACTCTTCAAAGCTTTTGAACGTCCTACATAGAATGAAAGCATGAACATATATCAACCAAACAATTGAATACAAGAATCAAAATGTTAGCATCAGACTGAAGCCAGCCAGAATGGTTTAGGAAACTACTACTATTATAAATGGAACATGAAGTTCAAAATGAGGAAAGAGAAGGACTTACTTATTACCACCATTATCTGCATTACGCTCCACAGTAAACTCGTTAAACCAAGGTAAGATAAGATATTTAATGTACTCCAAGCATGGGTTTCCTTCCACAATCTTTGGCGGGCAATATGCCTTTTTTATTTTCACATTCACTTCAGCCTGTGATATCCAAATACAAAGATTGAACAGTCAATATTTTTAAAACAGCTTATCAAAAAAATATTAAAACAGAATCACAAAAAAAAAAATGAAAATCTTTACCAGAAAGGAATAAATAGCCACAATCTTATATAAAATCACAACCTTTTATTCCTTCATTCAAAATATTTTTCTGTCAAATTCTCTTTTTATGTTTTTGAAATTTTAGCAAAATAAATTTTTTCTTAGCTGTCATCAAGTTCAAAACAAAACATAACTAGATAGGACAATTGAACTTCCCCTTTTTAGTAATGACAAATTTAAATGCCCTTTTAGCTTACCTCTTCATCCTCCATGTAAATGGATGATAAAGGGTCACTTTTTGACATCTTCTCTTGCCCTTGTTGTAGACCAGGTAACATGTCTGAAAATCACCCGAGGATCAATTAGTAAGTGACAACACAACTCCAATATACACTAGCTGAAAGGAAATCTGGAGATTACGGTGTGATAAGATGACGGGTTTGTTCTTCCTCTTAATAACATCACAATACTCTCTGGCAAGTACATTCACTTTTCTCTGATCCATTCCCAATTGGCAGATGTCGGCCTATTTTAAGATAAAAATATTCATGATTATTCACTAATATGTTTCAAGCAAATTGACAACTACAGATGAAGCCAGGACATAATAAACAGCACAACATTTAAATACTTAAACATGAGAAATAAAAATTAATATCATCTGGTTTACAATTTTACAGATAGAAACTATAAGAAACTAAGACGGGAACATCCAAGAACAGAGCACTTGAAATTAAAGAGAAGAAGTCGTTCATCATACAGTTAACACATCCAAGGCTGTGAACATCTATCATAATTTATAAGTTCCATTTTCAAAACTAACATTGCAAAAACCATGTATTCATTTATGGAAAAAACTTAGGTACAATTCCTAAGTTGCTTTTCATATGGTTCTTAACTAAATTCACCATGATTTCATCAAATCCATCATTTTCTCAAAGTTTGTTCTATCCAACAAAGGTGTATTTTTAGTTAAGAACCATATGAAAAGCACCTAAAGAATTGCACCTAAGTTTTGCCCTTCATTTATTTCTTTGATAGTTCTCTACAGTAACATCCATCACAAGCCTAAAAAGGACATCATTCTATAAGTTAAATGTCAAGCAAAGCAAAAAATGCAATAATTTATATATAAGTTCAAGCAATCAATGCAAGCATCAATATATAGGGAAATAGTGAACTTCACCTTGAGGAAAAAAATGTCAGCACACTGCATACATGGATAGAATATTTGAGCAGCGGTTAATTCATCTTGTTCACTCCGTCCCATAATTTGGCTACACCTATAAATTGGAAAAGCCAAACATGAAACAACATTCCAGATCCATTATTCAGTGGATCATATGAAAGCATTTTCATATCATAATAAAAGGAACCTGATAATTCTTTTAAGGTTGTTCTTCTGAGCTATATCCAACACAAGAGGCCAATACTCATCAGCTCTGGCATTAATCTCTTTAGACGACCACAAAAACTCAACTTTTCCTCCTTCCAGATCCATCCCAACGGCTTTCCAAATTTCGATCAAGTAGCGGCCAACAATCTCAATTTTCTTCAAATCTCCACCCATTTTGTTATTAAGCTTAGCAAACCAATCAGCAATCCATATTTTGACTAGGCAACCAGCGGATGTTAGCTTGTTCACATTGATTGTTTTCATGACACCCTAGATATACATAAAAAAAACTACAAAATCACAAACCAGTACAACACCTTCAACAACTAAATTAAAAATTGATTTTTCTCATACAAATATTTAGTTATTTTAAAGCAAAACTTATTTTGTCACTAATCCTCAGTTTAACTAAATGTCACCAAAAATAGTTATTGCCGTAGATTGAAAAAATTATCCATAGAATCTCACCTTGAACAATTTTTCCTACATCTAATTTTGATTCTTTAGCTTTCTACACACACACACACACACATCTGATGTCAAGTATGGCTTGTTTCAGGCTTTCAGGTTTCTGGGAAGAAATAAATAAATCACTGTGGGGGATAATGCAACATTAGTCTTCCTGCAAAAGAATTTTGCGCAGGCTCTTCATGTAGATCCAGTATTGAATCTTATGGTAGTAATACTACGGAATCATTTTAAGGGTTTTGATTGTGTAAAAACATACGGTGTCAGTCTGTATTTTATGTATCTTATACTGCAAAATTGCATGCAATGCACTATGTTAATTTAAATAGATATTGAAGAAGGATAAAGGAAAAACGGTTGGCCTTTATGTATGATACTACTCCGGTTTCAATTATAAGATAAAGTTAACTTTTTAGACTCATTGAATAAATGATGTATCAAGTCTATATTAGGAACTAGATACATCATTTATTTCAGAACCTAAAAAGTAAATTGGCTTAAATGCACTTTTGGTCCCCTTTTCATAAAAAGGGAGTTTTGATCCCCCTATTTTAAAAACCAACATTTTGGTCCCCAGTTTTAATTTTTTGAGTTTTGGTCCCCCGCCCCAATGTGGAGTCAATTTGGTTGATGTGGCATTGACCACTAATGACATGGCAACACCTAAATGGACAAGTTTTTTTTTACGTCATTACTAATTTATTTAATTCAATAATAAATATTTTTAACTAAAAAAATCTTTTTTATCCAAAAAAAGTATTCCATTAATCTTCATCTCTTCATCAATGGTGTTCATCATCTTCATCCATAAATTTAAATTCGGAAAATTTCTTCAAAAAATTAAAAATTAAAAATCACCATTAAAATCAATAAACTCATTCAAATCAAAATTATCTTCTATAAACCTAAAACATCTTCAAAAATCAAAACCCCCAACTTGTCACCATACCCCTAAATTTAGACATTGCCACGTCATTAATGGTCAATGCCACATCAACCAAATTGACTCCAAATTTGGGTGGGGGACCAAAACTGGGACCAAAATGTTGGTTTTTAAAATAGGGGGACCAACAGTGCATTTAAGACCGAAGGGACAAATGCATGAACTATTGTCAAACTGTTATTGGATTATGGTGAAGAGTAGGGTCTAAACATTGTTTTAATTATAACTTTAGTTGAGACGCCACAATTAGTTGGATAATTCTTATTGTAGAGTAAATGTGGTATCAATATCACAAAAGTACGATGAAAGTCCATCACTCAATTTAATAAGACTGCACTCGATATATCAAGACTGATTCAGAGGAGCTTTTGAAAGTAGAACTCTAAAGTGTTTATTTTTCCATTACAAGGTTTAGAAAAATTATTTTGAATAGGGATGGATTGTTTCACACTAAATTTCTTATCTTTTGAGTTGATATGTCCAATAAATTAATTAAAACAAAATTTTTGTGTGGGTAAAGGAATCATTCCTTTAGGAGAGTATAAAACCAGGTAGACGAATAATCCTCCTAAATCTAAAAGGAAATATTGTTCGTGTGTTTATTGAAAGAAATTAGTTAGATGTTTAATATTTTGGTGTCAAACTCAACTTTGACATCTTGGTGTCAATGGGCCCCATCTCATTTTGATTCTAATTTTCACTGATTCTATTCTGTTTCGCAGAAGAATCGGTGACCAGATTCTTCCAACAAAAGTTAAATCCACGATCCTGAGGAACGACCCACACTCATAACCAGAATTAAAAACAGCAAGCATCTAATTTTGACATAAAAGACACCCACAACATTCATGAACTCTATTGTAGAGAGAGACAGAGGCGGAAGTGGGTGAACTTTTGGGAACACTCAATCATGAGAGTTAGCAAATAGAGTTAAGAGCGATGCAGAATAACATAACAAGAGTGTCATGTGATGGATTCTAAATAAAAATAGTTATGTGATGTTTTTAATCATTTTTTTTACTTGAAATCATAAATTTATTTCTAAATAATAAAATATTAAATTGATTTATTATAGAATAAAATCAATTTCTTGATGCAAAACAATGGAATTTAATAAATTGTAACAAAAAAGTATAATTTTAAAACTATTATGTATCAACCAAATTTTCAGGATTGTCCAAATTTTCAGGATTTGAGTTTGTGAATGAGTCGTCTAGAACTTTCCAATTTTAGGGATTATGGACCTTGAAGATCTCGAACATGTGATGTGGCTTCTGTTTGTCTTGTTTTAGTGAATGTGCTTGAAGACAAACAAACAGAAGAAATGAAAGTTACAGCCATGTGTGCTTTGTGAAATCTCGTGATGAATAGTCGATCAAATAGAAGAGCGGCTGCAGAGGCCGCTAGTGTTTGGGTTGTAACTGATCTCATAGGTTCAAGTAATCCTCAAACTTCTGTTCAAGCTGCAATAATTATTAAACTTCTGATCTTAGATGATACCATTTAAGAGTATGCTTCTAGCGAAATAGTCAGAGCTATCACTAGTGAATTTTATCTTGCTTATTGTTAAAAGAAAGCCAAATATCCTTCTAGCAGGGGGATGATGAGAATAATTCAGACCACTTAGAGGTTGAGCCTCTGAATTGCTATTCTTATCATACAATTAGTTTAGGACTTCTTCCATTAAAAGAATGGCAGATCACTTTGACACAGAATGATGGTTAAGCAAGATAAAACCCACAGGGTGATTGCTCGAACTATTTCGCTAGAAGCATACTCTTGAATAGTATCGTCTAAGAACAAAAGCTTAATAATTATAGCAACCTGAGCAAATGTTTGAGAATTTTTTTAACCTATGAGATTCGTTACAACCAGAACACCAGCGGGTTCTTCTATTTGATCTACTGTTCATCACGAGATTTAGCAAAGCACATATAGATGTAACTTTAATTTCTTTAGTCTGTTCCTCTTCAAGCGCATTCACCAAAAACCGCACCACGTGTTCGAGCAAGAGCTCAATATAATTCATCCCTAAAACTGAGAAGTACTAGACAACTCATTATTGATGTTATGCCACATACTGTGGACAATCTTGAATACAAATTAGTTCTCCTTTTTCAAAGAACAAATCTCTATTTTCCTCTACATTTTCAAAAGAATAAAAGGAATTAGTTAAAATATGTCTGTGGTTCATGCAAATATACCATTTTTTGTTTTTTGTCCTTGTAATATTTTGTTTTTTGTTTTTATTCCCTGCAGACATACAACGTTTTGCTTTTGGCACTTATTGTTTTGTTTTAGTTCCTGCAAAATTTATTCATATTGGAAATGATCCAACGTAGAATAGTTTATTTTAGTCCGTCAAAATAAGGACCAATTAAAACATGAACAAAAATTACAGCGACTAAAGCAAAACACCAAGACCAAAACTCAAAAATGATATGCTTGAAGGGACTAAAAACAAAAACAAAAAAAAAATACAAGGACTTAAACCAAAAAATGGTAAACTTGCAGGGAACAGAAACATATTTAAACCAAAGAAATTTGATAGCAAATGGGTTAGTTTCTCATTAGTAGTCAACAATCAAGAAAATTATTTGCTATCATGCAAATCTCAGTCTCAACAAACATGTTAGACTTTTCTGGAATACTATTACTTATTAGTAATGAACAATTGGGAAAACCTTGGGCATATATGCAAATCTAATGTTTAATGTATTTTCACTCACTTAACACTTGTATTGAGTAGTGTAGGCATTTTTAGTGATATTAGAGTTACACGTTTGTTTTCCACTATGGGCCTGTTTGGATAATCAACTTATTTGCAGTTTATGGCACAAGCACTTACCATGATAAGAGCTTGTGCATAAGCTATCTTGTACAGAACTTATGAAAATAAGCTGAAAACAGGTAATGAGGTATTTTTACCTGAGCAATGTGCATTCGTCCAGAAGGTTCAAAACCATCATAACAAACAGGCTGAGGCTTTTTAGCCAGGAGGTTGAGAAGTTCATCTTCTTGAATGCACTCTTCTCCGATGCTTCTCACGATCTCAAATCTCTGCTCCGCACTCAACAACCTATGATTGATTATTCATCAATAATGAAAATTGAAAACAGAATATAGAATCTAGATTAGAACGAGAGAACAGAAAATTACTGCGGTGTTGGATTTGGATTTGGATTGGTAGATGATGATTCAGCGACGGACAATGATTCCAGTCCTACTGCGGCGGCTACTGCTTCTTCTGCCATTTAGGGTTTTGACTTTCAACACTATCGCTTTGGTCAGAATTTCAATCTTACAAAGGCGTCACAATTTTATGGACAACAGCATCCCTAACGCACGTGCCTTTATACTCTCCTTTAACCCATTATCAACTTTTTTTTTTTTTTAACTAAACTATCAAATTAGTCATTGGGTTTTTTTTTTAAGGAAAAATTAGTCATTGTGTAAGTCAATTTCAAATTAATCACGACCCTATTAGTATTTCAAAATAGTCCTTATCTTTATTAAAAGTTTCACAATTAAGTTCTTCGTCATGTGATAAAAACATCGAAGCAGTCATCAAAGACTATTCTAAAATATTGATAGAGTCAGAGAATACTTTAACAATGACTTACAAAGATAGTGACCAAATTGATTGTTCACTCTTTTTTTTTGTCAAGTAGCTTACTTGAAATTTAAAAAACTTAAATAACCAATCTGGTAGTTTTGTCAAACTTAAATGACCAAAAGCCAGATTTTATCTTTATCTTTATTTTATTGCACTAATATGTATAAATAACAAGCAATAGTTTTTATGAAATTTTAATTTTAATTAAATTATGGCTTAATTACTATTTTAGTCCCTTAACTAATTTTTTGGTATCGGTTTGGTCCCATAACTAAAAAAAGGTCCTTTTTGGTATTTTAACTTTTGCTTCGTTACATGTTTTGGTCCTTTCCGTTAATTTTATTCAAAAAAACGTTAGGGTTTATTTTCTTCATCTTCTCCATCTCAATCCTTCATCTCTTTCAACTATTTCTGGAAAAATAGGAAGAACAACAACAATAGCATCAACTAAATTAAGCAGTAGCAACAACAATTTTGGCATCATCATCATGAAGTAACCCATAAATCCTCTCATACAACAACAACAAAATTAAATAGTAGCAACAACATCAAACAACAACAATTTCGGCATCATCATCATCCTCTCATACAAAAAAAACTCATAAACCCATAAATGAAAATCCAAAGTTTTTGTAACAACAAAAAACAATTTTTACAACAACAGCAATTTCAGACTCATTTCACAATAATCCCAAATTTTCAAACTTTCTTTCATATTATTCAAAACCAAGAACAAAATCAATAAATGGCAGCTAAAAAACACAAATCACAGACCCATTCATCAATTCCCCCAAAAAAAATTCTTCGAAAATTTCAAAGGAGAGACAGTTCAGCAGATCCATAACTATGGGTGTGATTTTCTCATTGTTGTTGTTTTTTAAGCTGATTTGATTCAGCAGATCCAAAATTGGGAAGAGTGAGGTGAACATGTTGAAGTATTGTCCCTTATGAACAAACATCTTAAACAAAAATCCAGATACAGTAACAATTGCCACAAGAAGAAAATTGTTTATGTTGTTTTCTGGGATTGTGTTTGAAACGAAGATGATGATAATTTTGTGTTTGGCAGAGAGTGAAATAGAGGAATATGGGTATCAGATTGGAGCAACAAAAAAAAAAGAGAAGAAAGGGGAGAAGAGGGTTTGAATTTGAGTTAACCCTTTCACAACAATTAAAAGAATTTGTGAGTAAAATAAAGTTAGGGTTTGAATAACATGTGAGTCAATTCTGGATTTTTCTCATGAGTTTTTTATGAAGGTAGCATGAAGATGATGAAGAAGGGGGAATGAAGATGAAGATGATGTAAACCTTTGAATAAAATTAACGAAAAGGACCAAAACAAGTAACGGAGCAAAAGTTAAAATACCAAAACGGACCAAATTTTAATTATGGGACCAAAGCGATACCAAAAAATTAGTTATGGAACTAAAATAGCAATTAAGCCTTAAATTATTGATCCAGTATGCTTTCTAATTTGATCACTACATCATTGATATACACTCCCACGAACTTTCCAACGAAAGATTGTGTTCGTTATCTTTGGGTACAAGTTTCTCCTCCTTTCTTCATATCTGATGGTATAACTAACCATTCATTTGTTCCCATTTTCCCTGATCATCTAAGGCTTGATTTTGACAATCTTCTTGTACTTGCAAAAAGTACGGTAAGGGATACTAGAGTTAAGTATCATATTCTAGGGTTTAGACTGATTACTGGATGCCTTGAGAATGCTCTCAAGGGTGGAATTTATAGCCTGCTATGGGCTTGGATTTCGGTTGCTTGGTTCCCAAGCAACATGGGTATTTGTGTATTTTATGCGGTTTCTAGAGGTTTCTAGAAGTTAAGAAGGGCGGCACCCTAAGGTGAACGCGCCTGGACCTCAAGAGCCCATCTGTAGGGCGCCTGAGCCATTCTAGAGGGCTTAAAGCCTTTCTGGAGGACTATTAAGCCTTTAGGAATATTATGACAGTTCACAGCCCCCCAAACACGAGTCTTGGGATAAGGCGAAGTGATGAAAATATGGGATTGACCCTTCTAGAGGGCACCAAGTCTTTAAGAAAGTATTGTCGGTTCATAGCCCCCAAGCATGACTCTTGGGTCAAGGCAAAATGATTGGCTTGCTACAAAATTTCGTTTATGCTTGGTACTTTATTTTGGGGGATCCTCCTAGGGCAACCTCAGAGTGTTCTGGAAGCCCCCGAGGGTATATGTGTGATCCGTGTTTAGAGTATTTCCCTAGGACGATCTTAAGATGTTTTAATAGTTCCTAAGGGTGTATGTATCATCTGTGTACGGGTTACTGGTCCACTTCTTTAGCAATAAATATTTTGTTGTCAATTTGTCCTCTTGTAAAATTACTTTTCAAAAATTGTTATTGAGTTTGTCATACTAGACTCTATTGGCTTGTTTAAGATCATACGGTGACCTTTTTAGGTTATAAACTTATTTTAGATGCTTTAAATCTTCGAAACCATGAGATAGTTTTACATACACTTCTTCATAAATGAAATCATTTTAAAATGCACTTTTAACATCCATATATATATATATATATATATATATATATGATGTCACTATTTACAACATATGATAATAATAGCCGAATTACTTCTAATCTAGTTGCTAGAGCAAAATATTCAATGTAATCAATACATTCTAATTGATATAGTCTTGAGTTGCTAATATAACTTTGTTTATTATCATTTTTCTTGAGTTGCTAATATAACTTTGTTTATTATCACTTTTCCTTGCTAATATAGCTTGTTTTTTAAATCTCATTTTGTTCTAACGGTATTTTTACCTTTGGGTTGTGGAACCAAATCCTAAATTTTCGATCTCTGAAATTGGTTGAGTTCTTCTTGCATTGTCACAATCTAGTCATCATCTTTCAAGGCATCATAAACAAAAGTTGGTTCAATCATTGACAACAACCCCAGTGGATAGGATTCATTTTTTAATGATGATCGGATATTTAGAGGATCATTCTTGTTTTTTATGATTTGATCTTATGGGTGAGATGATTTGTACTTGAATGAACGTTTGGAGGGTGTGGCAATACTTGAAGTGTCTTCTTGTTATCTAGACCCAAACAAAGGATACACAATAAGCGTGTATATAATATACTGTATATTGTGGATCCATGTTGATCGGCTTGACATCACCAACATAGTATGAAATAAATTTGCCTCCTTGAAGGTCTCTTTGTTCGCTTGGCGGTTATTGCGTAATCACATTCCATCAAAGGATAATTGAATTCAGCGTGGAAATATCCTGACTAACTCTAATATGTGTTCAAGTGATTGTGGAACAAAGGAAAGTGTTAATCACTTGTTTTTAGGTTGAGATTTTTTTGGTAGCCTCTGCTTTCTGGATGATCATATGGGAGGTAATATTTGACGGTAATAGGTAGCAAAATAGTTTAGATGAATGTCATGATTGTCATATAGTATTTCATAATATTAAGAAGCATAGACGTTGTTACTGTGCCATAACATAATTTTCCATGACATTGTCCTTGATACCTAACGTAACATAATAAGTTAAGTATAACAAGACGGGGATATCATTTATAAGTAAAAGATTAGGTAAAGTATAGCGAAATGAGTTAACGGTTATTCCTTTCCAAAAAAGCAGCATATAATTAGGAACATAATTTTATTTTATTTTAGATAAACATTAAATGCAAAAGTGTGGAGGGAAAGATTAGGTTAAAATTAGCGAGACAGGTTAACATTTATAAGTAAGAGATTTTAAAAAAAATAGCATATAATTAGGAACATAATTTTATTTTACTTTAGATAAACATTAAATGCAAAAGTGTGGGGGAAAAATTAATTTAAAATTTGGTTAAGTATAGCGAGACGAATTAACATTTATAAGTAACGTAACATAATAGGTTAAGTATAGCGAGACAAGTTAAGATTTATAAGTAAGAGATTAGGTTAAGTATAGCGAGACGTGTTAACGGTTATTCCTTTCCAAAAAAACAGCTTATAATTAGGAACATAATTTTATTTTAATTTAGATAAACATTAAATGCAAATGTGTAGAGGGAAAAATTAGGTTAAAATTAGAGATGGCATTTTGCATAAATTAAATCTAGGGTTAATATAGTAAAGTCACGCGAAAAAATTAGGTTAAATCTAGGGTTAGTATTGCGTGACGGGTTAACATTTAGAAATTAGAGATGACATTTTGCATAAATTAAATCTAGGGTTAATATAGTAAAGTCACGGGAAAAAATTAGGTTAAATCTAGGATTAATACTGCGCGTCACGGGTTAACTTTTATAAATAAGAGATAATAAATAAAAAGTAAAAAGTCTCAATTTTTTATTTTTTTTGGTCAAGTAGCCTAGTGGCTAGAGCTCACACAATTTAATTGTGGAGAAGTGGAGTGTCCGGGGTTCGAACTCCGGCCCCTGCATATAAAATGCAATATCCCTACCAACTCAGCTAAGCTCACGGCGATTAAAAAGTCTCAATTTTGAAGGGAACAAAAACATATTTAACTCTTTTTTGGGCTGAACGCGTGTAACACAAACGCTGAATAAAATAAATAAAGGGCGAATTTAATGGGTGAGTCTACTGGTGATGATTGTATGGTCTGTAAGAAAGAATGGCTACTGCGAAGATAGGACTCTTCGGAGTGGCAACACTTCCTCCCACTCACAACCACCGTGCTTCCTCTCATCATCATCGTTTCATTTTCATCAACTCACGTCGCTCTCTTCGTACTCGTTCTTCTTCTTCTTCTCTCACACTTCGAGCCTCTTCCGACACTTCTTCCTCCTCCGTAGCCTCACCAGGTTCATCATTACTTGCTCTATTCTTTCATTAAATGCGACTCACTCAAATTCGCACTAGTCGTATCGGTGAATTCAATGCTTGCTTGCTTGCTAATATTTTTTATTTTTTATTTTAATTTTAAATTGAAATTTTGATGTTAAGTGTCGGAGAAAACGAGGTTACGATGCATTTTTTTGGTCTGTTATTGGATTTAGATTTAAATTGAAATTTAGTTATATGAAGGAAGAGTTAATTGTGGTAATTTTGGAAATAAAATTAAGTCGTTAATGTTTCTTCTTGATTAGCATGTTCAGTTATGAAATTGATTACTTGTGTTTGGTGTCAATATCGTGTTTGGTGTCGGTGTTACTAGTATTTCATAAGAATTGTATGGAGGGTAGTTGTTAAAGGATTTGGAGATGACTTAGGTAGTAGCAATAGAGATTTATAAGTTGTTGTATTTCATCAACATTGAGAATAGGTACTCGAAATGGAAGTATCCAACGCTGGGAGTTGTCAACATGAATATGGACTTTCATAATCGAAAGCTCCAATTGTGTGATTGTTGAATAAATGTCTTAGCTTCTCCATCTCAGCCTGACATTTAAGCCGTAAATTAGGCCACCAACTACTCTCTCTGTCTCAGATTAAATGTCACATTTGGGTTATGCGCGGTTCTTAAGAAAATGATTAGTTGAGTTGATTTGAATGTCAAGATTAGTATCATTTACTAAAACACCCTTATTTATTGTAGTTAATGGATTAGTTTAGTGGAGTGAAATTCAATAAATAAGGGTATATCAATGAAAAATAGTAATAAATGTTGAATTGTTATACAGTTATACTAAAGTGACAATTATTTTGACACATGGAAAAAATGTAATATGACATTTTTTTGAGACAGAGGGAGTATGTCGTAGTAGTTGTTGTGATTATTATTGGTTATTTGTTTCGTGTAATTTTCCTAAACCAAAACTAGGATTGATAGCATTTAAGGACAATGTATAGTGTTTTTAAGTTTCCTCTGATTACTTACCGAGAACCAAAATTATTAGCTTGTAAGTTTTGAGTCTGTGTTCTTTCTTACTGTATGCTGATCTAGTAATTCTTGTTACTGGTTTTTCTTTTTTGTTAGAACAATAAGCAAAGCTGACAGTGATGGTTTTTTCTTCTCACAGGTAATGCAGTTGAAAATGTGGTAATTATAGGTTCAGGTCCTGCAGGATACACAGCAGCAATATATGCTGCACGAGCCAATTTGAAACCCGTAGTGTTCGAGGGTTACCAAATGGGTGGTGTTCCTGGGGGACAATTGATGACTACAACTGAAGTAGAGAACTTTCCAGGATTTCCAGACGGGATTACTGGACCTGATCTAATGGACAGGTATTATATGCATGTTATGAACTAATGTTACTTTGTAGTTTATATTTAACTTGCATAAATAAACCTTGGAGTTCACAAATTTTCTACTTGTCTAGGATGCGACGGCAAGCTGAACGTTGGGGAGCAGAATTGCATCATGAAGATGTTGAAGCTATTGATGTGAAGACTAGTCCTTTTACTGTCCAAAGCAGTGAACGTAAGGTGATATATTCATCAGCTGCAATCTTATTTACAATTTAATAATTGCATCGAAATAGAAATTGTTATCCCCGAAATTTCAAGATTGTAACTTATAAGTTAATTGGTTCTTTGAATCTTCGTTGTGATATTTTATGGAGTTGAATAAATGCAACTCATACATATTTGATAGTCACTTTTATTTGGATATTGACGTATTATTTTTTTCATAATGCAAGTCCTGGATGTCATCAAAACTACTGACCATATGATGAATCATTTGCCATCACTTTTGATTTATATACATTATGAATTTTGACATCATCAAAAACAATAATAACCAATTCGTGGTATATGGGAGTTCTGATATCTAATTGTTCCCTAATTATAATATCTTTCTAGTTGTGTTTCTATGGAAGAAAGTTGTTGATATGTTGTATATCACCTTTTCTTGATTACATTCAGGTTAAGAGCCATACTGTAATTATTGCCACTGGAGCAACTGCAAAACGACTTAGGCTACCCAGAGAAGATGAATTTTGGAGCAGAGGAATTAGTGCTTGTGCAATTTGTGATGGAGCATCGCCTCTCTTTAAGGGTCAAATTCTTGCTGTCGTTGGAGGGGGTGATACAGCCACAGAGGAAGCATTATATTTGACAAAATATGCTCGTCATGTTCACTTACTTGTACGTCGAGACCAACTAAGGGCTTCTAAAGCCATGCAAGATAGGTGTGTCCGATTATATTTCTGTCTCTCTCTCTCTCTCTCTCTTTATATATATATATATA
>Ga0315913_1001603_pt1 | contig 25246 bp, 10 predicted proteins | sample MpolsnodulesMG_FD_207736 | JGI IMG/M metagenome (GOLD analysis project Ga0315913, IMG submission 207736) | Medicago polymorpha root nodule microbial communities from Los Angeles, California, United States - small nodules | ecosystem: Host-associated > Plants > Roots > Nodule | place: USA...
CCACTTCCATGTATTATAATTAAAATTATTAATAAATTTTTTAAATAATAATAATTTATTTTTTGAGAGATTTGTTTTATATAATTTAATAAATGGATTGGAAATATTGTAATGGATGGTTTTATATTTTAGTGGGTTGATTAGATATTTTGAACTGACATTTATTGGGTTGTAAATGGATTGTTTGAATCCATCCAATTACAATCCAAATCCAAGGTTAATATAGAACATGCCCCCTCACGTGAGAGGCAAAAGAGCATTAGGTGCATCATAAAATAACACGCATCTTGTTTTTTTTCTTCATTTTAATCGGAGCTTATTGATTCTTGTCGTTGACAGAGTCACACTATTGATGCATGTATCATTCACAATCCATCACATGATACGAATCATTGGCTTGCCCAACAGCATCGAATTATGATCAATCATGCATGTATCATAAGATTCTAAGCCATTTACAATCCATCACATAATACAAATCATTGGCTTGCCAAATTGTATCGAAATGTGATCACTGCATTTTGTCTTGATTATTTTTTTCACTTCTTTTATCAATTTGTCTTGATGCAGTTGTCTGAGACTGCAGAATATTCTGTGCTCTGCAGAAACTACTGTAAGTTGTGTGCTATCTACAATATCATGAAACACTCCTTGATTTTTCCGCATTATTTAGTTAATCTTTTTGGAATCACTTTCATCATATTGCCATCTTGTTAAATGCATCTGTACTTTTCATAACCTTAAGGAAAGCACTGACAGCTACTAGTTATATGCATTAACTTTCTATTCATGATATCTGCTACTTTGAAATTTTTGATTTGTAACGTTGAGAGAGAGAGAGAGAGAGTTCACATTATATTGTGAGTGCAGAATTACAACTGAATACAATCAGCATGGTAGAGTAGTATACAGAAGCTGTGTGCATGCACTGTTTCTGTTAAGCTGGTAACTTAATCTGTTGGAGTTAGGTATGGAAATTATTGTGTAGTTCTCACTTTGATGTAATCTTCACTCACTATTAGCGAGTTCCCCTTTTACCTAATCATTCAGTGAAACCTGCATTCACTATTCTCCTTCTCTACAGTGAAGCACAGATGCAGCAGTCTTATGGCGTGCCACCGTGTCCGACACCAACACGCATACAACACCGACTTGATTTGCGTCTGATGTGCATCATCTGTATCCAGCAAAAACCAACGCGACCGATTTGATTCGCGTCCGACGCGCATCTGCTGTATCCAACAAAAAAACGTACAAGAGTGGGACATGGACGCGACACCGCGGTGCTCGTCAAACCGGACACGTCCCATCACAAAAAACCCAAAAAAAGAAAAAGAAATAATGAAAACTAGGTTAATTAGCTCGCGTCTCCACATCTTCTATAGTATAAATGCCACACACACACCACTTTAAATCTATTATCGCCGCCATGACCTGCCGCCGTCTGCTTCCTTTCTTCTATCCATGGCGTCGTTGAATTTCCCAGTTCCATGTATGTCTGCTTCCTTTTGTTTTGTTTGTTTCTGAATTCTGCTTAAATTTTATCCTCCGTCTGTGCTTTGTCCTGCTTCCTTTGTTGTTAGAAAGGAAGTCAAACAAAGCAGGGACGAAGGATAAAATTCAAGTAGGATTTAGAAACAAAGAAAGCGGAAGGAAGCAGACATACCTGGAACTGTGAAATTCAACGACGCCATGGATAGAAGAAAGGAAGTAGACGTCAGTGCAGGACAAGTCTGGTCGGAGGTCACGACGGCGATGACAGATTTAGAGTGAGGTGAGTGGCTATTATATTGTAGAAGATGTGGAGACACGAGTTAATTAACCTAGTTTTCGTTCTTCCTTTTTTTATTTTTGGGTTTTGTGTTAGGTCGTGTCCTATTTGACGAGCACCGCAGTGTCGCGTCCGTGTCCCATCCTTGTACGTTGACGCGAATCAAGTCCGCGTCATACGTGTGTTGGAATCACAGTGAATCGCCATACTACCCACCATGTATTCATTGGTAGAAACCAATTTTGTTTGATATTGTCAAAGTATTTTGCAACTTTTGTGTTCATAATTTGATTGCACCAATTCATTATAATAATTTTCTTATTGCCTTGTTCAAAATATCGCATGTTTTAGAGAAATGGTCTCCAAAATATATTTTGAATGTTGAGAACCAACTGGTATTCATGCATTATGCATTTTGAACAGTCAATAAAATGGGAGGGGTGGGGGGTTCCCTTGAATCTATCTGCGATTTCCATAATTTCTTATATTTATCATACAATTCAAGGCATGCATTATATGATGTTTTCATATGCTTCAACTTTTTAATGCTTTAAAACCACGTAACATATATTCATCATATACCCTGATTTTGACTTGCAGCGTTTATTGAGAGAATGCAAGCTGCAGAGTATGGTGGTAAGATGTATCCGATCTGTGGAACAAGTGAGCTCTTTTTCTCCGATAGATATGTATTATCTATGCTCCCTCAGTCCCTAGTAATAAGCACTCTTTCCCAACAGTTTCAAATCTTTAATGATTGCAATTTCAAGTTTTGCCCATCTTATAATTGTGTTGAATTGAACTAAAACAAGTTGTGCTAAATAATAAATTAAAGTTCGCTAATAATTGTTTCTGACGCGGACATGAGGCCTGAGATTACTAAAGTTTACACATAAGATTGAATAATATTATATTTATCGTATGAAAGCGAGAGTATGCAATATATATACATTAGGCTTAACCTACTCAATCCCTAAGATACGAGAATAGAATCAATTAAAAAGGGGATAATATCTAAACAAATACTACAATATCTCAATACTCCCCCTCAAGGTCGAGCATATACATCATATGCATACAACTCCCCGTCAATTAAAAAGGGGATAATATCTAAACAAATCATGTAAGTAATTCGAGGACCCTATAGAGGTTTAGTTAATATGTCGTCAAGTTGATCCTTACAATCAACAAAGGAAGTTCTGATGATTCCAGAGAGAATATTATCTCTAATAAAATGACAATGAACTTTTATATGCTTTGGCCTCTCATGAAAAATTGGATTGGAGGAGAGGTGCAAAGCTGATTGCATAAATGTTTCTGCCATAAATGTTTCAACCACAAAAGTTCACATGTGGCATGAGCCATAACCTGATGCTCGACTTCTGTACTCTACCAGGCAACAATAGTATGCTTTCTGCTTTCCCATGAAATTATAATTCCACCCATGAATATGCAGTAACTAGAAGTAGACCTCCTATCACTTGCATCTCCAGCATCGAAATATCCAATGATAACAGTGTTCCCCTTATCTGTGAAAACAAGCTCCTTTCCAAGAGAACTTTTCATATAATTAGTTATTTGAGCAACAACATTCCAATGACTATCGCAAGAAGAGTTAAGGAACTGACTTGCTACGTTGACTGGAAAAGATAAGTTTTGTCTGATTATGATAAGATAATCTAATTTTCCTGATCAGGAAAAAGCTTTACATCAGGATCCATAGGAGTGTTGAGTGGTTTAAAATCTATAAGACCTGTCTCCACGTAAATATCAAGAGAATACCCTGAGAAATAATAATAACCAACTACGATTGAGCTACCTCTATTCCAAGAAAGTAATGCAGTGGACCCAAATTCTTAGTCTGAAAGTTTTGAAACAAGCGTTGTTTCAATGCCTTGATACCCTCATAATCATCACACATAATCACAATTTCATTAACAGAAACCACAAGGCAGATATATATTTTTGATGATGAGCATTTAAGAAAAACAAAGCAATCTAACCCTTAACAGATCATCACATTTTAGCAAAGAGGAGTGTTTGAGTTTCACAATCTCGCGAAGCACCTTATAGATTGGAGTGTAGATAGATCGTTTTACTTTGTACATATGATTTACTATATCAATATTTTTTCCTACTCTAAACTATGGACTGCCTCTTTATGACTTGATGATTTCATTTGTATTCACTGTTTCACAGGTTAATGGATTATGCAGACTGATCACTCAACATAGCAGGACATTAACGTCGCTGGAGTTTATTCACTGCACACTCTACGAAAATTTTCTTAATACACTACTTGATTCTGTCGTCAGAAAGAGCGTACATAAATATGCGCTCCAAAAACACGGGCTTCAACACCTCTCAATCGTCTCCTCAAGTTTCGGACAATGCACTGGTTCTTTACCTACTGGGCTTCAATCACTCTTGTCTTCAGCAAGGTACATGAATGTAAACTGATTTTTTTTTTTTATTTGCAAACTTCTTCACACTCTTTTTTATGCGCAATTCCTATTTGTTATTTTATCAAAGTTTGATATGTTCTCTGAGTGATCATTATTTCAAGACTTAGTATGATGATCTTAATATAAATGAATAATGGCTGATGCATTTGCTATTTCTCTGGATATGGGTGGTAGAGTAGGGTGATTATGTTCATATATATTGCGTCTATTTGAATGATAATATTATGATGATGACATCGATTTCGGATACTGAAGAAATTGACAAACTTGAGAAGCATTCATCTTATGATAATGTATTAGATCTAGTACTGATGTTAATCTCCTACTCTGTTCCTCACTTGGCAATTGTTTTATCAGACTATTTAAATCATTTGCAATTTTTTGCTTGATTAATTATGCTTTTATATATATATATATATATTGTGTGTTTGTATGACTAGATCATAGCTTCTTTATGCTGATATTGCTGCTAGGTCCATGTGCTCATTAAAGCTATGTGGTAGTCGCCTTGGACGGAATTTTGCAAAAGCTCTTTTTGTGACTCTTCTCAGTGTTTCCTCATGCATATCTGTTCTTGACCTTTCTGAGAATGAAGTAAGTTTATCATCTACAAAATCTTCTGTGTTCGGACTTATTATCATTGTAAGCTAACATAAATTTCATGCATACTATTCAAGATATCGGGATGCCTTTCTCACTTTAACAGGAGACTACCAAGTGATTTACGTGAGTCACATGTTGGAATTGGAGAGTCCTTGCAACTCTTGCGTGTACTCAACCTGAGGTAGCACCATACTAAATAGCCGTGTTTTCTGTGTGATATGAGAAATCTTTGATAATTTAACGTGTACACTAAGTATGAGAAAGTTTCTCTATAACTTTATCACATCATGCTTTGGTATATATGGGTGTTCGCAGTCCAATTGAGGTGAAAAGCCATTTGATCCAAAGTTTTAAGTAGTATGCGGTTCTGTTTAGATTGTTTCCTCAAAAGAATCTAATATGATCCAACTCAATTAAGTTCGGTCTGGATTTGATCGGTTCATTCAGTTTTACTAATATGCATAATTACATATTTATGTAATGTCAAATAACTTAATACAAGCTAAATTATGTTTGTAATTGTTAAAATTAAGAATCTTTAGATATTCCTTTAATTGCATAACTTCCTACATTGATTGTTATTCTAGAGTATACAACTTCCTAGGCTAGTGCTTATTCATTAAGCATTCAATGCATTTATTGTAAAATCGTTATAAATTCAAAGTGTGTGATCTCATTATAGACACAGAATTTACAGGGTTCACATAATTTTACATTTACATATGAAATTGTTAGGAACTGAAGATTAATAACACAATAACAAATGAAAAGAGAGAAATAGTTTTGTATTATTGATGATAATGGACAATTACAATTGAGAGATTCTCAATAGCCACAGGGAAAGCCCTTACAGAGAGCTAAAAGCTCTCTATTCTACTCAATTGATTATTACACTGGATGCCCAATTCTCACCCCAATCCCCCTTCTTAAGGAACTCTGCTAACAGAATACAGTTACCAGATATTCTCTCTGTCAGCTGCCACGCAGCAGGGCTGTACTCCTCTTCACTCTATGGGTGTAAACCCGCCTAGTGATTGGTTGACTCACTGGTCCAACATCATTAGCATTTGATCCAACAATACCTCCTTCTGGGACTTCAACCTTGTCCCCAAGGTTGAGGTGGGGAAACTGATTTCTGATGGTCACCGTGTCTTCCCAGGTAGCTTCCTCAGGACCTTTGCCTTGCCAGTGTACCAAAACCTGACTTACACCCTCTATCCCGTGTCTCACTACACTTGTTGCCAACACCACTTCTGGTTCAAACAGCTCTGGAAAGTCCACTTCTAAATGATCTGGGAGCTTCTCCTCACCCTGGTAACTCCCCACAGCTTTTTTAAGAAGGGAAACGTGAAACACCGGATGTACTTTAGCTCCATCAGGAAACTTGAGCTTATAGGCTACTGCTCACACCCTTTCTAGAATCTAATAAGGCCAATAGTAACGTGTTGCTAGTTTGCCACTGATACATGAAGCCACTGTTTTCTGTCGGTGGGGACGTAACTTGAGAAACACCCAATCTGCTACTTCAAAGTTACGCTCTGTGCGATGAGTATCCGCATGTATCTTCATATAGCTCTGAGCTTTCTGCAAGTGAAGCTTCAATTGCCTCAGTTCTTCATCCCTCTCCAATAATTCCAGCTGTACCGCTGCCACCTTAGTCTCTCCTTACACCAAACGTGTGATCACCGGTGGTTTTCTGCCATACACTTCCTCTAAAGGGGTTCTACCAGTGGATGCATGAAAGGTGGTGTTGAACCAGTATTCTGTCCATGGCACTGGCAGCCAATGGGACCATGTCTTTGATAGATCAGAAATGAAGCATCTCAAATAAATCTTGGCACACTTATTCACTATCTCCGTCTGCCCATCCGACTCCGGATGGTAGGCAGAACTCATCTTGAGCTGTGTCCCTTGCATGCGAAATAATTCTTTCCAGAAGTTTCTCACAAACAACCAGATCTCTATCACTTACTATAGCTGCTGGTAACCCATGAAGACATATGATTTCCTTTGCAAACACTTGTGCTACTGTCTTCGCCATATAGGGATGTTTGAGGGGCATGAAGTGACTATATTTTGACAATCTGTACACCATCACAAACATCGCCTCGTATCCTTTAGACTTGGGCAATTCAGTTATAAAATCCATCGACACTTCTTCCCATACTATTTCTAGTATAGTCAGCGGCTGCAAGAGCCCTCCTGGTGATGCAACCACATACGTCTGTCGCGGACAAACAACACAGCTCCGCACAAACTCTTGAATCCTTCCTTTCACGATCTTGAGGAGTGTTGCAAATAATGTATTTTTATTTTTATTAGCAGTTTTTTGTATTCCTCCCATTAGTCCATTATTAGTCAAGCCAATAAAGTTAGAATAATCTATATAAACACATCAGCGGTCGTACATTATTCATAACTTCAAATATAATATATACGCTTAGATTCGGTATTAAAAAAAGAATCTGAAATCTGATTCAATCCAAACCTAATGGTTTACACAAAAAGATCCAAAAGCATAAAATTCAGTTTTGTGTGTTTTTTGGATTTTTTTTTCTTTCTGTTTGTAGCTGTTATTTGGATCGGTTAGGATGCGAACCACCCTAGTTTGATTCCCATGTTTTTATAGTCACCTTATATATGAGCTGCTCTAAGACAATGTTGACAAGTTGTTTGCATATATGTTTTTCATTTCAGACAGTATTATATAAATTTCTAATCTGGTTTTTGTCACATAGGGGGAACAATCTACGGAAAGATGATGCAGAAAATCTTGGATATGCTTTTGCATACATGCCTAACTTGGAGGACCTAGATATAAGTGACAATCCAATTGAGGATGAAGGACTCAGGTCAATTTTATTCCTATTTTGTTGGTATTTTTCGAAGATATGAAATCAGAGTTGAGTGTCTAATTGTCTACCATCAAACTTACAGGTATTTGATCCCATATTTCGCTGGAACATCTGAAATGTGCTCCCGCCTGGCTTGTTTGAAATTAGAGGCTTGTGACCTGTCCTGTGGTGGAGTTAACCATCTACTAGATTCCCTTCCCGTCCTCAACGGAACATTGAAGTCTCTTTCCATTGCTGAAAATTGCCTTGGAAGGTTTGTGTGTAGGGTGTATTCATCTCCCAGTTCATCTCTCCACCTTAATTTTGATTGATTTTTCATATGCAGCAAAGTAGCAGGACCTTTAGGAAGGTTTTTGAGCACACCTATCGAAGTACTTGATGCATCAGGCATTGATTTGCTTCCATCTGGTTTTCTAGAGCTTCAAAATATGCTGACAATAGAGGAGGAGCTTAGTTTGGTGACAATTAATATAAGGTTAGGATTAATACTTTATATTCTACGATTGCTTGTTTAATGTTGTAAAGTGACACTTTTTTCTATGTTGGCAGCAAAAACCGTGGTGGGATTCAAACTGCTAGGTTTTTGTCAAAACTCTTGCCACAGGCTCCACGACTTGTTGACGTGAATGCAGCAAGTAATTGTATGCCTATTGAATCACTGTCCATCATCTCCTCTGCATTAAAGTTTGCAAAAGGTATTTATGGTGTTTCTGTCTCTCATATTGGTGACCTCTTGGATCTCAGATGCTGGCAGGTGGTAACTTTGTGGTTATTAAATTGATCAGTTATTATAACATGCCCACTAAACTCCCATCTGTCGCTGTCTTGTTGCACTGTCACAGTCGTGTAAATAGCACCGATCACATGCTCTAGGGAGGCATTACGGAGAGCATTTGAAAACCCAAAAACACACTTATAAATTATTGGTACAAAGTATGTTTGTGGTAGTTTAGGGGGTTTTGGGTCCAAGTAATCAGATCTCAGAGCTGAACACCTATGTGTTGAGAGCTCTTTTACTCCGCACCCATCCGACTTTCGAGGAACTTTTATAAAAAAAATCGAGTATTTATTCCTATACTAGTATAAATTGATCTTCGAAGAATTTGTTTTAAAAAGAAAAAATCAAGCATTCATTCATATATAGAATTGTTTAATCTGCGATAAAAAAGTAATAGAATCTTGGACATTGTGCTATAGCATTTTTAGGGTTAGCCGCATTTTGCGGCTATCTAGGATTAATAAATATGATCTATGGTTACTTATACTCCAGCTTGCCAATAGTATAATATTGTAGTGTAAGCAACTAATTTTAGCTAGAAGAATACTCCTAGTTCAACCTCATTTTTTTTTTACAAAGAATTGAGAATGGATTATCTTCCAGGACAGTAAGTAGTTGTAGAACCTATTTGAATCTAGTTTACTAAAATATATTTTGAAGTTCCGATATTTATTGTTTCAAATCTTTGACAGCTGCAGGTAATGTTCTGAATTTGGACTTGACGGGACATGAGTGGGATTATACGCCAGAGCTTACTTCCCTTTGCACTGAATTTGTACATAATGGAAAGCCTATATTGATGCTTCCAGTATCATCGGCCACTGCTGCTCCTATTGATCATGATCCTTAGAAAACAATTTTGTTTGATTTCAACTAGTGTTCATGCTAAATCCGGTTTAAATTAAATAAACTAAAACTGCAGGCAGATCCAAAAAAAAACTTAAAAAATCGCACAAAACCGAATTATTAGATGTTATTGGATTTTTTTGTTGTTGTGAAAACTGCTCGGATTTCAGATTTCATAATACTTTTTCAAAATCAAACGAAACCAAATAAATAAATTTAAATAATTTTTTTTTATTGCTATGAGATATTTCATTAATCTATTATTTGTTGGTTTTCAAATATTTTAATATTTTTCAAATATCACATTAATCTATTATTTCAAATATTTTAATAATGTTTATTAGTTTAATTTAATCTATATTTTTGTTATTTCACATGTTTCAAGTATAATCAGTCATTCCTCAAAAAGAAAGTATGATCAATTATTGTTTCTCTGTTAATTTTTGGTATATTACGTTATATTTTGCATTAAAATTATTTCAATTGTACTAACATAATATTTTTTTTAGAATTGTGATTTGGGTTACCGTAAACCGATCCAAACAAAATTGCTTTTAATTGGATTAGATTTCAAGTAATTCGAATCTTCGGATCAAATGATTTTCCCCCTCAAAACCATTTTAAACTATACCACAAACAATCCTAATTTCAACTATGTCACCATAGTTGAAATTGATAATGCTAATTTCAACTATGTCACCATAGTTGATATTGATAGTTGTTTTTGTTTCTGTATTAATCATTTTGTATGTTAGATCAGTTTCATTCATAATGGCTTGCAAACTAAATTTATTTTGTATTTAACTGTGGCACAAAGTTAAGGAGACTGTTTCCCAAAAAAAAAAAGAAAGTTAAGGAGACTATCAATTTAATATTGTGCGGTTTCTCTTCTATGTTTGAAAGCAATCTGACTTTTTTTTTTTTTTTTAATTTTTTTTTTATAGATAGAAAAAGTCATATGATTTCACAACTCTATATTTATGAGGTTAGTTTACTACCTAGTCTTTTGAGTTGTGATTTTGCTCATTTTAATTTTTTTACCCGATGATTTGGTCGCTCTTTTAAATATCAATTAATTTTTTTATAACGTAGCAGTTATCGATCATTCGAGACGGGTTTGAGTATGAGTTCGGGATGAGTATCTATATCCTTGTTATCTGTCTCATATTGTGTTTTGAACTTGGCGAAAATTCAAACTCATACCCAAAAAAACCCGTCATATCAAGGTGAGTTTGGACGAATACACACGAGTATGTATTTTGTTGTCATGCCTAATTAAGTCCGAGTTTTAACTTTAATATTCACATGGCTCACGAGACCATAGAACATCTCTTTTGGTACGTAGTCCATTTTAAAGCTCTTTCTTGCAACAATAATGTTAAGAACATAAATTATTTTTAGAGCATTCACAATGAGTAGATGTTTCGTCTATTGAATATCAAGTTAAATAGGCATTTCTTTAAAAGGAAAATATGCATTATTATAGTTGAACTAAAACTTATGTGCTTTTAGGAAATGATGTTTGTAGAATGACCGTCTCTCTTTTCCTTTTTTTTTAGAACTAACTCAATAAATTGTTTTTAAATAAATATATATTGGTGAAATACAATGATTTGTGAAACTCAATTAATAAATTTTTTGAGACCGTTGGGTTGGAGGAAGAGAGTTCTTATTTAATAAACATTAATATTAAAAAATTATAAAATAAATGATGTATACATACTAGACCAACTTAGACGCTTAAATAGTTGGATTATAGAATGTTTAAGTCTTAACTTTCTTGTTGCTAAAAAAAAAAGTCTTAACTTTCTTGTTTAACCCTTAAAAATAAAATAAAATGCACCTACGAGGAAATGATATCATGTGATGTAGACTAAGTGATAAGAGAAATTTAAGGACCCAAATTCCAATATACACCTCGCACCCCAATTGGAGATGCTGCGTTTTCTGGAAGAAAAAAGTAGCTATGTATAATGCAGTCATGATTATATGAAGATGAAAAAGACATTCCACCCATGACACATTGAACAGAGCAGGAACATCTTATTATGGAATTCCTGAAGAATTGTTCTAGATTAGAGTTGCATTATTCAATAGCAATAGTTGTCCCTGTTACAACGAATTATTTATGTTCATGCATTTGGCTCTACATTAACGTATTTCATAGATGTTATTTTTTGTTAAATCTAATTGAGGCAACGGACACAATCATGGTTCATATAAAGCAACAATTGAGCAAATACATAACTTCCGCTGTAGTATTTTTTAGTTTTTCTTAATTTTTTGTGTATGCACATAAAATTTTGCTTTCATTCAAAGCAAGTGAATTGCATAATTGCTAATAAATTTGATGCAATGTTTTAAAAATCTGACTGATCCAATTAGATTGTCAGTTGGTTTGATCTCAATCGAACTGCAACCAGATTGAATCGTTTGAACTTTAGTTGCTTCAACATTTTTTTTGTCTGCATTATTTATTTGATATTTGGTTCAATTATTGTCGAACTAATTAACCAACAATTTAGATGTCTAGTTTGTTCAATCTCTCATACAACATAAAATATTATTTGAAGTATATACAATTAGGCACAGTTAGTTAGATTGGACAACAGTTTTTTAACACTAATTTGAAGCATATGGGTTTCTTGGGCGTAACTTTTCAACGATATAGGTTTTTTACTTGAGGAATTGGTTTCATGGTAGATTAATTTTTCTTTCATATTTTACGGAGTGCCCAAAGGGGTTGTAGGCCAGCATTAGTATACCCTACAACTTACGGTACCCAAGACTTCACAGGACTTGCATCATCATCCAAGCTACTTCATTGGCTTAATTGATGAAATTAATCAAACATCAAACAATATATATAAAACCTAACGACTGACGTGCTGAGACAAAAATGGAAGTAGACAGCAGTTTTTCATAAAAGAATATATTTTGTATAATTTTTTGAACTTTGTCCAATATGGGTTGTTGATTAGGCTTTGTCATGAAGGTTAACCTCTATTTGCTCTACTTGTGGCAGTTTCTATCAACTAATGTCAAAGCTTATCACTTCTCAAAATTCATTTAACAAACCTAATATAATAATGTTCTTGAAAGACATGTGAACAAACAACTTTTTAAGTTTTTGTCCGGTGGAAGTGGGACTAGTTATACTATGTTTTAATGTGGAGTCTTAACCATCATTACGTGATGAAAATGTGAATAATGCAATGTAGAGTATCATGCATGGGACCATTATTATGTCTAATTTACACGCTGCCATAAGACCAAAGGAATTATTAGTGCTTTAAATCATATTTGTGGTGTACATGCGTTTGTTTAGGGTCGAAAAGATGGTTCGTTAATTCTTATAATTTTTTTAAGAAATTATATAGTAACTCTGAAAACTATGTTTTAGTGTAATGTTATTTTAATTTAAATTTAAAAACATATAAAATGAAGATAGACTTAATAATTTTTCTTTACTTTAAACATGGTCCCTCCAATAAACTTAATTTTTAACTTCATTCCTGTTTTGAAAGGAATAATTTTAAAGGGTTAAATAAACAAAATGTTAATAATAATAATATGATAAATAATCTTATAATATTTCAATCATGTTATTCTATTTTTAAAAACATTTAATAGCTTCTTTGATTTAGAAAAAGTAAATAAATGTTCCATTTTTTTTTCCTTTCTGAAATCCTCGGTGGAAATGTATTCTAAGAAGTACAATTGTAATGTCATACACCACAAATGACATCTTTGTGAAAGTGTACCAAACTGATGGGTTGTTTTTGCAGAAACAAAAAAAAAAAAACTTTTATTCCTAAGTTAATGAAAAACACTGATCAATTGCTCATGACATATATCATTCCCGTAAAACTATTTCTTGCCACCAAAGAAAACAGATAAATTTAATTTTGAAATAGAAGCGTTTTTAATTTATTAAGAGATCATACTAGAATTTATGAAGCGGGGTATTTTCAAAAAAGTATTCGAAATATTGTTTTGACAATTTTGTTACGAATGCAATAAACAACGTAAAGCAAACATCAACGTGAAGAACAGTGGTATAAAGCGTAAATTTGAAGTATAAGTATGGTTAAATTTTCAACAACCACACCCTCAACAATAACACTGTTAATTTTCTTTCAATTTCAACTTCAACTTCCATTTCATTCATCATATCCTTTTTCTCTGTCAATCTACCCTCTCTCACTCACTCTGTCTTTCTCTTCAATTCAACTTCTCCGCTAAAATTAATCACTCAATAATCGATTCTCAAACGCGCTTCTAAATAAATTCAATTCACTTTCTCTCTTCAACCGCGCTTAACTTCCCGAAGTGATTATTAGATCTGAAGCAGATCCAAATGGAGGAAGCGTTGGAACTCACACGCGCCAAAGACACAAAGGAAAGGATGGCTGGTGTGGAGCGTCTCTACCATCTTCTTGAAGCTTCTAGAAAGAGTCTTTCATCTTCTGAAGTTACTTCGCTTGTTGATTCTTGCATCGATCTCTTGAAGGATAACAATTTCCGTGTCTCTCAAGGTGCACTTCAGTCTCTCGCTTCCGCCGCTGTTCTCTCCGGCGAGCATTTCAAACTTCACTTCAACGCTCTTCTTCCCGCAGTCGTTGATCGTCTCGGTGATGCTAAACAGCCTGTTCGTGATGCCGCGCGACGACTACTTCTAACTCTGATGGAGGTTTCATTTTCATTCTTACTTTATTAACCTAATTTGTTTTTAATTTTAATCGAATTTGAAGTTTACTGTGTAAAATTGTTATTGATAACTTGAGTTTATTGAAAGTTTCTAATGCAGTCAAATTTTGTTAGAATATTTGCATGAAGGTTTCACTCTTCATTGATTGTTTGAATTTATTGGTTATTAGTAGTTTTCGGTTGTTTAATTAGTATTGTTAGGTCTTTAATTGCATGAATTAAAAAGTTCTATTCCAGAATCGTCTTTGCGTCTTTCAACTCTAATGGAGTAATTAATATTTTACTGTTTTTTATTAATAGTATGTTTTACTGTCCTAATGAGCATTAAGAAACACATAATGAAATGTCTGCAAGCTATGAAGCACCAACACACAAACACTATACTGACACATCGACTCTGGTAATAGATTTGAAAAAATGACATAATTGAAAGTAACCAAATGTGTAGGCATCAGACTGTCACGTAGTAGACACGCCTTCTATCAGAAGTCTAGGTGCTTTCGAAATCTGCAAGTAGCTTTTGGAGAAGAAAATGCATGCGAGATTTTATTTTTTGATAGTCTTAATTTTATATCTATAAAAGTATATATATTATATCTATTACCTAGTGAAACCTATGACTATGCACACTTTTATGTTAACAAAAAACTAGTTTTAACACCTGTGCAAAGCACGGGGAGGTTTGTGCATACGAATTAAACTAATATATAATTGACATTAAATACTTTTCGCATATAAGGTAGTAGTTACAATAATCTGGTTCAACTATACAGCCAACTAACCAAAATGATTGAATAATAATTTTAACAGCAATGTATAGGCTAGTTTGTGTCCTGCATACCATACCATAAGACCCTATACTGGTCTACAAACTATGAAAACAACTAACCTTCAGTTAAATATATAGTCAAAAAAATACAGGATCAGGAATATGATACTCCCAGGAAAGCAAAAAACCCAGCCGAAGTAAACATTGCAGTGCCTATAATGAACAAATGTGAGATGATTAAGTTTGGTATCTTTGTCTTGTTAAATATATGTAGCTATAGAGTGACTGTTTCTGGGCAAATCATCATTTCTAAAATGGCCTATGGTTAACAAGTTAAGCTGGAAGGTAGATTTTCTATGTCTTATAGATCTGCTTGATTTATATTGCATAATGTAGATATTGTCATAAGCTTGTAATTTATCACCAAATGAACAGAGTTTGACATGGCAAATGGGTCAAAGTAGGATTTATTTATCTGTATGACCTTATGGTAGGTTGGGTGTTTCTTTTATGCTGCCATTCTGTGTCTCTCGCTAACAGTAAAATGCTTAATGTTTCATGTGTATTCTGGAGTTTATGTTCTGTTTTGCTTGCATTTTGAAATATTATTATTGTTTGCAGGTTTCTTCTCCTACAATAATTGTTGAAAGAGCAGGATCCTCAGCTTGGGCGCACAAAAGCTGGAGAGTCAGAGAGGAGTTTACGCGAACTGTAGCATCTGCAATTAATCTATTTTCATCTACCGAACTTCCACTTCAACGGGCTATCCTTCCTCCTGTATTGACTTTACAAATTACAAATAAGCAGCATCCTTCTTCGTACAGTTAAATTGTTTTAGGATCTGATGCTAACTCATTTCAACACACGATCTATTGTCAGGTTTTGCAGTTGCTGAGTGACCCAAATCTTGCTGTTAGGGAAGCAGCTATTTTATGCATCGAGGTATGACTTATTTTGTTGTTATTGTATATTTTAACTAAAGGATTAGGTGAAAATGACATTATTGAGTTCATGTTAGCTACTAAAAAAGGGTTATGCCATAAGATAAATCCATGATGCATGTATAAAATTGCGTCAACATTAAATTAATATAGAAATGTTGGCTATTAAATATCTTAGTCTTGGCTGAAAACAAATAAGAATCGCTAATATTGCATTTTGCTTTTAGTTTTAAAATAACAAACGGCGTAGTTATTGAAGAACAAAAAAGTTGAAGTGGGTATAATGTAGGACGTGGTTGAATCTTAGAACTATGCTATGTTGTGATTTTTGGTTATTCTATTATACTATAATCTCAGCCAGTTTTATATAAAAATTATTTTTCAAGGCCTGTTGGCTGTGAATTTCATGGCTTTAATTTTACAAATTGATTTGGTGCTGATTTATTGTTTTGAAAGTTTGAATTCGTTTATTAATTGAATGTATTTGCTTGTGCATATTATAAGTAACTAGATTACGTTTATCATATTTTATTTAATGCTTTGGTAATTGATATCATATGATATCATATGATGCAATATGTTGATTTATTGATCTGTTTATACTTATACACCTGAGGCTAGCAATTGTGGATATTTAAACTACAGTGAATGTTATTGTTAGTGCATTTCTTTGACAATCTCTTTTACAGGAAATGTATACACAAGCCGGACCTCAATTTCGTGATGAACTTCACCGCTACAATCTTCCTTCATCTATGGTATATATCAAAAAAGAATTGATTTCCTGCTTGTTTTGTTATAAATATCTGCAAACATACACACATTTAAAATTTTAAACTCACGGATATGGATCTTTGAAGGTCATTTTACATTTTACTATCAGCTATTGTGGGAGTTTATTAATTATTTCTCATTGTATCATGATGGTTTCAGGTGAAAGATATTAATGCCAGGCTAGAAGGGATTCAACCAAAAGTTCGCTCTTCAGATGGTATTCCAAGTGGTTATATTACTGGGGAAATTAAGACTTCAAATGTTAACCCCAAGAAAAGTAGTCCAAAGGCCAAAAGTTCTTCAAGGGAGGCCTCTCTTTTTGGAGGTTAGAATATTTTCAGTTCTTGGATCTCAAAAATTTCTATATTAATTTAGTATTGATGCAATTTTGTACATGCATCATGGGTTTATCTTATGCATAACTTCTCTCTTTTACAGGTTCTATAATTGTATATTTGCTTTACCTTCAATAAAAAATTGTTCATTTGAGATAGCTGCATGATAGTGACGTGTTTGTTTAATAGTGCGGTGAATGTGGAGAGTGGCGTGTTTGTTCTACAGATCCCATTTTTCTATTTTAGGGTTTGAATTTATAGTGGTTTATTCTACTTTCTATCTTATCATTGAAGTTTTCATATTCAATTGGCACTAGCTGTGTAGATTTTCCTTTTGTTTTTTGTGTCAATCTGTTTATGGAACTTAGAGATACTGTAGCCAACATGCATCCTTGGGTAACTCCACAAGTTATGCCTGCATCGTAATTGGGATTCTACCGTAAGCTTTAATTACTTTTTGCCTTGGGATCTTCCTACTTTTAGTTGTCGAATGGTGGATATCTTCTTCTGCATTTCAATGAAAAGGTTTACATGAGATGTAAAAGCAGAATGTATTAAAAGTAAAATCTGAAATTATTTTGGTAGTGGAACTTTGAAAGAGCCAAGTAATATTCCCAGTTGTATATTTGCAAACAAAATTTTTCCACATTGCATGTAAATTCTTTGCATAGTTCAACACTTATCCTTCCCTTCTTAGCTGGGAAGTTGATGCTTCAATTAATGAATTATTTAACTTCACATTTTGTTTATTAAATCACGAGCAGCAGAAGGTGATGTCACGGAGAAACCTGTAGACCCTATCAAGATATACTCCGATAAGGAGTTAGTCAGGGAAATCGAGAAGGTTGCATCTATCCTTGTGCCTGAAAAAGACTGGTCCGTTCGTATTGCTGCTATGCAGAGAATTGAAGGTCTTGTTCTAGGAGGTTGGTGTTTTGAAATTCCTTTTCAGTTCAGGATTGTGTACTGACTACTGATCTTCATATGCTTATAATACAATTTTAAGAACCTGTACCTGTTTTGAGGATCATAAGAGGGATAACAGTTACTGCTGTAGAATATCTTTGACTTGAAGGACTGGATTGAAGAATGTTTATAGTGACGTTTTATGAATTTGATTTTGGGTTTTTATGATGTTGATTCGACACACCTTCATCAATGAAACTGTGTCATAAACAATTATAGAAAGGAAAATAAAATGCTACCATGGGCTTGTTTGGATTTACTTATTTAAGCTTATCTACTGACATAAACACTTGGACCCTGTTTGGATAACAACTTATTTGCAGCTTATAGCATAAGCGCTTATGTATAAGATATTTCCTCAGCAAAAAGTAACATAAGGTTAAATTGTTTTTGTATAAGCTATAAGGTGTTTTCATAAACTATCTTGGAGAACTAATGAAAATAAGCTGAAAACAGCTGATGAACATGCATAGGCTATTTTTACAAGTTCTCTCAAAGAGTCTCACAAAACTTATCTCTGTATATAAGCTCAAATAAACCAATCCAAACAGGCCCTTGTTAGACTGCTTGAGAGAGCTTATGCAAACATGTTATAACATGTCCATAAGCTGGTTTCATCTTATTTCCACAAGCTCTCAAATTTAGCTTATGGAAAACAGCTTATAGCTTATATGAAAATTATTTGACTTTATTTTATCTTGTTATAGAAATAGCTTATACAGCAGCACTTATATGTTAAACGCTTATGCTAGAAGCAGTTAATTAAATTGTTTATCTAAACAGGGTCTAGGACCATAAACTACCACTGTCGAGGGATAAGAGTAAACTTTTGTTCCATTTTAAGAGGAGCGTATTAGGATCCCAGTTCTATAAAACTGGGGGATGTGGGCTTATTTAGGGCCTTAAACTTTAGTTTCATTTTTAAATATAAATTGATCAGAGTTCAGAGCAGACATTTCATTGAGTCTATTATGTATTTTGAATTATCTTCACTGTTCATATCTATTTTTTTAATCTATTTTTTGTCAATATTTAAGGAAAAGTAGCTGTACATTATTGTAATTTTAACTGAGCTATTTTTTGTGTAATAAGTTTTTTTTTTTTTTGTGTGTGTGTGTGTGTGTGTTTGTGTGTCTGTAGTGATTGTTGAATCTTCTTAATACTCTCCTTGTCAGGCGCTGCTGATTATCCATGTTTTCGTGGACTCCTGAAGCAACTTGGCGGACCTTTAAGCACACAATTGTCAGACAGAAGATCTAGCATCGTAAAGCAGGTGCACCAACATTTTTATTGTATTATACTGTCATTATTTAATGCAAGTGTTTTTATTTGTTAGTATAAGATAATTGTACTTTGCCAATGTGAAAATTTGATTGCCTGTTCATCCTTATCTATTTCGAAACTGAGGTTTATGAATGTTCTGAATGTTCTCTGTTGAAGGCTTGATTACTTGAAGCAATCCTGCTTTGTTTATCATCTTAAAGTGAAAATTTCATCTATTCATCGACTTTGTCATAGGCGGGGTTCGTGTTATATTTAGTACTAATACCAAACTAATTTTGGTTTGTTCTTTGCTGTATTATAGGCTTGCCATTTATTGTGCTTTTTGTCAAAGGAACTCTTGGGTGATTTTGAAGCATATGCTGAAATGTTTATACCAGTAAGTTCAACCAGTTATCTTTGGACTGTCATGAATGTGATACTTTCAAAATTATTAATTCTTGATCTGATAATCAGGTCCTTTTCAAGCTGGTTGTGATTACTGTGCTTGTAATTGCAGAGTCTGCAGATAACTGCATAAAAACGGTAATGTAATCTACTGACGTAATTGTCCTCATCTTTTTATGCCTTTTATGTGTTCCATTTTCACCTTCATCATTTACCTTTCCAGATGCTGCGCAACTGCAAAGTTGCTCGTGTGCTTCCCCGTATAGCTGATTGTGCTAAAACTGACCGCAATGCAGTGCTTCGTGCAAGGTATGGATTGTCAACTATTGGAAAGTGACTTGAGAATTTTTTGGTTTTAACAACTTCATTTGTACTGTAGGTGTTGTGAGTATGCTCTTTTGGTCCTAGAACATTGGCCAGATGCACCAGAAATACATCGTTCAGCTGAGTTATATGAGGATATGATAAAATGTTGCGTTTCAGATGCAATGAGCGAGGTAGAGTTATAGGTTCAGGTTATTTGACATTTAGTAAATATGTTTTGTGCATTAAAGTTGTAAATTTGACTAGCTTTTTCATTAGGTTGCTCTTCTTTCTGAGCTATGCAAAATAATTTACATAACTTTGGTTGGTGTGTTGCATTTTTAGTTGTGGGAAGTGACAATGTTTCTCTTTTTTGCTCTTTACTTTAGGAACATAGCCATTACCATTAAATGTCTAATGTTGTAAATTGTAAATTCCATTGGTGATACTGAAATTGTAAAAAATCATATGCTAATTGGTTCATCGTTTGGCTTTATGTCTCGATATTGTCGGTGTACGGTAAAGGATAATTAATTCTGAAAATTTGCGTCAATAACATTTGTGCAAAAGTGATGCGTCTATTATGTCTAACCAAAGAAAAAGGGTCTGTTCAATGTTCTTTGTGCGTGTATACATGTGTACTGCACTTGCAGAAATGCAATGATTAAAGAACAGTTTTACTTTTCCAACATGAACATAAGAGAGAAAATAAGCATCCAAAAGGAAATTGTGTTGTTAGAAGCTCACCACTCTCCTGCATCATGTCCCTTAAGAAAATGAGGGACGGAGACATAAAATCTTTTTTTTCCTTCCCAAATATATAGATTTTATCATTTGGAACACATTATTTGAATTTTTTACTCTTCTACGTAAAAGAGCATTCAAATGATGTGATTATTTTTTATTCTGTTTCATCATATAATGATGTTCGGAAAGATTTTGAGATATTGTCATGCAGTATGAACAATATTCATTGACATGACATTGTTCATACCAACCACATTATTGTTGCCAAAGTATATGTGCATGAAAATGATTACTGTGTGAAAATTTATAGGTACGATCTACTGCAAGGATGTGCTACAGAATGTTCGCAAAAACTTGGCCAGAGCGTTCTCGTCGCCTATTTTCATCCTTTGACCCTGTTATCCAACGGGTATGCACTTACAATCTTGAGGGTGTTTTTCTTCCTTCACTTTGCTGTGCCAGTCATATTTAAAAGTGAATTTTAATTGCAGTTAATAAATGAAGAGGATGGAGGAATACACAGGCGACATGCTTCACCTTCCATTCGTGATAGAGGTGCACTGACGTCATTACCCAGTCAAGCCTCTGCTTTGTCTAATCCACCTGGTTATGGAACATCTGCAATTGTTGCAATGGATAGAAGTTCAAGTTTATCGTCGGGGACATCTGTCTCTTCTGGTGTACTTCTTTCACAGGCAAAGTCACTTGGTAAGGGTACAGAACGTAGTTTGGAAAGTGTGTTGCATGCAAGTAAACAGAAGGTCACTGCTATTGAAAGCATGCTTAGAGGCTTGAATATGTCTGATAAGCATAATGGATCGTCTCTCCGGTCATCAAGTTTGGATCTAGGTACTAAATAAGTTTGGTTGTTAAATATTTTTATTTTATACTCAATTTTCAGGATTTTAAACTATTTCATGATTGGTGGTAGTGGTGCGTTTCTTTTGTAAACTCTTCATGAGCGGCTAAATTTTTCTCTTATTGCCCCTAGTGCAGAAGTTGACCCTCCATCATCTCGTGATCCGCCTTTTCCAGCTGCTGCCTCTGCATCCAATCATTTGACAAGCTCTTCAACAACAGAACCTACTGCTTATGGTGTCTATAAAGGTAGTAACCGAAATGGTGGTCTGGGCTTGTCCGATATAATCACTCAAATTCAAGCTACCAAAGATTCTGCCAAGTCATCATATCATAGTAATGTTGAAATTGAGCCTTTACCATCATTATCCTCATATTCAACTAGAAGGGCTTCTGAAAGATTACAAGAAAGGAGTTCTGCTGATGACAATATTGACATCAGGGAGGCTAGGCGATTTATAAACCACAACACTGATAAGCATTATTTGGATGCCCCTTACAGAGAAGGAAACTTTAGGGAATCACATAATAGTTATGTGCCTAATTTTCAGAGGCCACTGGTGAGAAAGAATGCAACTGGACGTATGTCTGCTGGCAGGAGGAGGAGTTTTGATGATAACCAGCTATCTCTTGGAGAAATGTCAAGTTATTCAGATGGACCAGCATCTCTTCATGAAGCTTTGAGTGAAGGACTTAGGTCAGGTTCTGACTGGTCTTCTAGGGTTGCTGCCTTTAACTATCTTCACTCATTGTTGCAGCAAGGTCCAAAGGGAACTCTAGAAGTTGTTCAGAATTTTGAGAAGGTAATGAAGTTGTTTTTCCAGCACTTGGATGATCCTCACCATAAAGTTGCACAGGCTGCTCTTTCAACACTAGCAGATATAGTTCCAGCATGTCGAAAGCCTTTTGAGGGATACATGGAAAGAATATTACCACACGTCTTTTCTCGGTTAATTGATCCTAAAGAGGTTGTTAGGCAGCCATGTTCAACAACATTGGAAGTTGTTAGCAAAACGTACAGTGTCGATTCTCTCTTACCTGCACTGTTACGTTCACTAGATGAACAAAGGTCTCCAAAGGCTAAATTGGCCGTGATTGAATTTGCAATCAATTCCTTTAACAAACATGCAATGAATGCCGAAGGTGCTGCTAATATTGGCATATTAAAATTGTGGCTTGCTAAGTTAACCCCTTTGGTTCATGACAAGAATACAAAGCTTAAAGAAGCAGCTATTACATGCATTATTTCAGTGTACAATCACTTTGATTCGACCGCAGTTCTTAATTTCATTCTGAGTTTGTCAGTGGAAGAGCAAAATTCTTTGAGACGAGCCCTAAAACAGTACACCCCTCGCATTGAAGTAGACCTAGTAAACTATCTTCAGAACAAGAAAGAGCGGCAACGTTCTAAGTCTTCCTATGATCCATCTGATGTTGTCGGAACGTCATCTGAAGATGGGTATGTTGGTTTCTCTAGGAAAGCTCATTACCTTGGAAGATATTCGGCTGGTTCCCTAGATAGTGATGGTGGCAGGAAGTGGAGCTCTCAGGATTCAACTCTTTTGAAATCGAGTCTTGGTCCAGCAGCTTCTGTTGAATGTGAGGATCATAATCATAGTCATAACCATAATCTTGAGACTGACTCTAATTGTGACAGTCTTGGTTCAAAACCCAAAGATCTTGCATATTCAGTCAATCCAATGGGTCAAAATTTTGGCTCTCAATCTAGCCAACTTGGACAAGTGGACAGTAGTAGCATGAATTTTGAGGGCCTTTCAACTCCTCGTCTAGATGTTAACGGTCTGATCTCATTAGAGCGTTTAAATGTTGGTGAAGGCTATGCACATGACAAAGAACTTCCTTCTGCATTGGAACTTAATCACCACTCAACCGAAGCTGTAAAGATCAATTCCATGGCAGACACTGGGCCCAGCATTCCTCAAATTCTTCATATGGTGAGTTATGCAACTAGTGGAGGAACAAGTTGGTTTTTTAATTTTATTAATCGAAACAAAAGATTCTGTAAGAGAGATAAAGAGTGGGTGAGAGGAATAGGAGGGAAATAAGCCATCCTCCATGAAAAATACATTGTCGCAAAAAAAGTAGGAAGAAAAAGAATCCTCAGCTCAAGAAAAATGGAAAATTGATCAAAAAATCTAAGGAACTAAACAATTTGCTGAGTACTGATAATAGGTGAATGGTTTATCCTCAATTCCTCATGGCCCTGTTTACTCAATCCAAAAAAGTATAAATGAATCAGTACCGTAACTAACCCCTCTAACTAGACAGCCAACCGCTCTAATGATCCCTAATTGAGTTTTCCTTTACATCCATCCTTGACAAAAACAGAAACCCCCTAAAGTCATTGGCTATTAAACCTTTCCTTGTATCTTTTGTATGCTCACCCTTCCCAAAACCTTGATAATGAGCTGTAGGAAAATTGTCTACGGTAGCAGGGACCTAAATCTCTAAAATTGGCCTATAGATTGAATAAAAGCAGCCAAGTCATGCTACAATGTAAAAACAAATGTCTGCTAGTGGAATCATTTTTATCTAGCTGATCATTTTTTAGGTTTATTATAAATTTATAATAGTTATATATTATACTATTTGGCATCACGACTCAAAAGATGTTATTTTGTGTAGATATGCAATGGTGATGACGGTAGCCCTGTTTCAAGTAAACAGACTGCACTTCAACAGTTATTTGAAGCTTCTACAACAAATGACCAGTTTGTTTGGACCAAGGTATGCTTTATTTGATATCGACTGTCTCTCTTTCTTCTTGTCCCCATGTTGTTTAGTTGTTATTGCTACTTCCAAATACACTCTGTTTTGGTATGATAAAGTAAATGTCTATCAAACTTCATTATTCAAATATGGCATTTAATTGTGTTACTAATGTTTATTATTGGATAGTTGCTATCAAGTAATTCTTCCTGTCTTCTTATCTCTGATATTGATATTATAGGGTATTTTACACAGAGGGAAGAAAGAAAATAATGACTTTGAATTATGATTTATGTTTAAACACAAAAGACTAAGGGCTAACCTTTATATTCTGGTACTGGATTCGTTATCCTAAGATCCTGATTAAATAACGAAGTTAGAGACATTTTGTTTAACCATAAAGAACATGGGAGACTTTGAAATCACAAAGAAAGTCAGTATTTTTACAAAAACAAAATAAATTTGAAAGTGAGTGCATTACAGGTATAAATAAATCATACAGCATACCTTATTATTAGATAGTAGAAATCATCGTTGGCATAATTCATAGAGGCTGGTATAGATCACAGTTTTTTTCATTACTATTTTGGAGTAGTCAATGTCAAATTGTGTATGGGATTGCCGATGCCAGATTGAATCTGGGAGAGTTAAAGCCAGACTACATTTAGGACAGGGTTAAACTTTATCTGGGACAACTTGAGGTTGAGACAAATTGGTCCATGCATGGTTGTCAAATTCGGGATTCAACCAAAGATCGTTTGGGTGTAAAAAAAGCGTAAATCGTAGGATCGTAACTCGGATCGTAAGATCTCACCAAACAAACAAAATTATAGGAATAACTAAGAAAAATAACTTTACCATCATTTTTTAGTTAATTCAATCATAAAAATGAGAGTTTGACCAAAGTCCAAAACATAAATTATAGAATTTTTTATTAATTCCCACCAACCACGGAATGATAAATGCAAAGATGGGATAACCTTTGATTGGAAGAAGGGAATTAATAAAAAAAAATCTTGAAACCAAAAAAAAAAAAAACACGAGTCCCAAAAATAGGATGAGAAATTCCCAAATTGAGGAGAAATCTCAATTAAAAACCCACCGAGTCCCAAAATAAGTGTACGCTC
>Ga0315913_1001605_pt1 | contig 25226 bp, 13 predicted proteins | sample MpolsnodulesMG_FD_207736 | JGI IMG/M metagenome (GOLD analysis project Ga0315913, IMG submission 207736) | Medicago polymorpha root nodule microbial communities from Los Angeles, California, United States - small nodules | ecosystem: Host-associated > Plants > Roots > Nodule | place: USA...
TCCCAAACCCATTTGTCTTTGGAATAATAACAAGCTTCAATTGATTGAAATTTTTGTGAATTGTAGGGAGGAAATGTGACAAAAATCAAAGCCAAAAAACCTTTTGACTAAAGGTTACAAAAAATGGCTAATAGAACGGACAAGAAAAGCTTATTGCTTTTTGCAGATATTTTATGGTTTAGAAGATGAAGATTATCATAACTAGAAAGAGAAAAGTAGCAGCTTTACTTCAAACGGATAATTAACGGTGTTGAGTTGTAAAGGGAGGTATCCGTCTAATTATGACACTTTGGAGGAGGTTAATGTCTATTATAAAACTAGAGAGGGTGTATGTGTCATTTAATGAAACCTCGGAGGAGGTCAATGTAATTTACCCTTAAAAAAATATTATAGTCTAACTCAATCGGCAATGCCAACAATGTTAGTCACCATATTGTCGAAGATTAGCCCCTTCTGCTAATCTCATTGATTAAAACTACGACATTTTACCACGAGTCGCAACATACCCTTGAACCACAAAAAGCAAAATCTTCCAAATTAAAATTCCTCACAGCTACAAAAATATGAGTAGAACCTCTAAAGTCAATCAACCATAGCTGACATTAATCAAATTCCAAAAGTCAAGAAAGAATTCTACTCTATAGTTTGAACTTCACATTGAGTCATTACTACGCGAAAATTAGATGAGTGACCATGAATCTTAAATATCTATACCCAATACTGGTGTATGCTAATAAAATAAATTGTCACCCACGCATTAAATCAATGTCGATATGGGAATTACGCATATCCAATGGACGCGATGCAGGCCAAGAATTGAGAGATGTTGGAGTCAGACTTTGATTTGGTGAAATGCTATTCATTGCAACTGGATTATGAACTCCATGATGATGATTTTCCTCTATACCAAGTTCTTGACCTTCTGAATCTTCATTCTTCTTGTTCTTGGTTTTTGGTCCACCCCACATAAAGCTCCCGATTATCACCTGATAGTCATGACCAATCAAATTTAGCAATACAAATAAAACTAGGGTTTTGTAGCGGAGTTTAATTTTGATAATATATTAGTGTAAAATATTTTATATTGTCGACATATCACAACCAATCATGTGTAACTTAAGTAGTTGTTATTAAAATCAAATGTTTTAATGATATAACTATTCTAATTCATTAGCAACTTAAAAAATCTTTATACACCGATGATCTATATGAATTAAATATTGTCATATGTTGGTGCAGTAAAAGTGAAAACACAATATGTTGCCACTATTTCCTATATACAAAAAGAAAACATAAGTGTAAATAACGTGACAATTTTGCAAGTAAAAGTCAAAAACAGAAAATGAAAACATGAAAGGTTTTCTCAAACTAAACAGACACTTGACTACTTGAGTGAAATAGAAAAAATTTTCACAAAGTAAACATAAAATGTTTTCTTAAGTTTCTGATTTTGAGGTGAGAAAGGGGATTTTCAATGCTATCCTAACAGCAGTAGAATAGCAGTTACCTGAACAGGACTTGCAGCAATGAGCAATCCACCGACGCCTCCACCAATGACACGACCATCAGGACTGGCAAGAGAAACACTTAATGAACCCGTTCGATTACGCGAGCCATCATTATCAGCAACCAAGTAAGAGCCTGTCAGGCTTAGTATCTCAAAACGCCCCTATCGAGGCAAAAGACCACAAATTATTAAACATAATCATATATACAAAAGAATAAACAAACTTAACATGCTAAAGAGACTTTTTGAAGGATAAGAAGAAAAAAAACAAAACAAACAGATTATTAACTTCATAACATGGTGATCATATAAGGAAATGCTACCACTAACATTTGCCTATAAAAATTGCTAATGCATCCACTAACATTTCCATAAAGGGCTGCTATGTGATTATGTGCATGTATAACACTTCTATACAAGAACAGATATGCGTATATGTATTTAAACAATCATAATTCTTTATGAAACTAGAAACATATAGAAACATAGATGTACGTAAAAGTGAGAAAGCTCCAAACCTCATATGTGACAGAACCCCCAGATGTCGAAGCCTGACAAAGCGTCACGGTAGAGACAGCACCATTGGCCGACATAACAAATATAGTTCTAGGTCCCTGCTGAGAAAATGCCAGAATTTTTGTTGCAATGTCCTACACAGAAGAAAAGGGTCAATTTTCAAGAGTGTCTTACAGATGATTGCACAAATGGCAGAACATGTGACAAAAACTCAAATGGGTCGTCTAAAAGAAACATCGAAGATTTTCTAAAGCATGATTTCATGTTTTGAATGAATTCCCTTTCTAAAAAAGTACTTCCATTAAAAAAAACAGCACTTTTAACAGAACTAAATACTAAATAAATTTTTGGTCCCTAAATTTATTTCTTAATTTCAATTTGGTCCTGTAACTTTTAAAAGTTTCAGTTGTCAGTATCTTTATTTTTGGTTGGCTTAATTATACAAATGATCCCTTAAATAATTATGAAATTTCGATTTGGTCCCTTTATTAATTTTTGCTCCAGTCTGGTCCTATAAATTACCTTCGTTAGTCACTTAAATCCATTCCGTCTGTTTTAAATCAAGAAACGTTAAGACTACTGCATGGTGGACGCACATTTAAGGTTGACTACTAAAGACCTCATTAATTTGTTAAACATTAACCGTTTGATATATTTTTTTTAAAATACAACCATTAGATCAGGCAGGTACATTTGATCTTATGGTGCACTTCCTACACCTAATTTTTTTTCTTCAGATTTCTTCATCTTCTTCAATCCACCTCTTCTTCCGCTTCAAACATTCACAAAAAATTCAAACAAACCCAGAAAAAAATAAAAAAAATAAAATTAAAATGACCACCCATGAGATTTATGTTTGGGATGAAACTAAACAATAACCTATTCAAAAACAAGTATAACTGCGGCCCTCTCTCTTCCGCAGTTGTGGTTTTTCTCTCTTCTTCAATCTGTCGCCAACCTCCAATTCTCTCTCCTCAGTTTCTATCTCCCACGCCGTCGTCGACATCAGTTCAGGTTCAGAAAAGCGCCATTGCTGTTTGTTGTTCCGGCGACTGTTGCTGAGGTGCTACCTAGATAAAACACAATTGAAGTCGATAAAAACGACGGCGGAGAGAGCAACGACGGTGGCAGAGAGAGAAACAATGATTATGGGTGAGGACAGGGAGATACAAATGGGTGGAAAAGTGGAAATCAAACTTTTATCATTTTCTTGTTCAGTTCCATTCGTTAATTCTCCGGTTGTATTTTCTTTTTACGTTTGCTTCTTTTTCTCCTCACTGCTTCCATGGTATAATTTGTTGACTAGTGGTGAAGGAGAATTAAAGTCATTGATGGCATAAAGAGGGGTATCTACCAAACCAAAATCACTGTGACAATGATGAATGGAAGCATGAGAAAGGGATTTCTTCTTCTTCTTCTTCGTTTTAAAGATTTGAGAAAAGGAAAATTGGGAAATTTGAGGGATTTTGATTTTTGATTAGATAGATTTATGGAATGAAAGAGATACACAGTGTACTTGCGAAGAAGAAATGCATGAATTTTATTTTTTGGGTTTGATTTTGATTTTGATTTTTAATCTTGGGTTTAACAATGAGTGGAATTTTGTGTTTTTTGTTCCACTGATTTTTTAGTTTGGATTATGCGATGATAGAGTTGAGAATGAAAAGATGATGATGAAGATTATGATTTTGGGTTGGCCTTTTTAATTTTATATTCTGAATTTTTTCCTGGGTTGTTTGATTTTTTTTATGAATGTATGAACTTTGATGAAGAATAAGTGAAAGGAAGAAGATGAACAGTAGTTTTAATGTTTTTTTATTTAAAACAAACAGAATTGATTTAAGTGACTAACGGAGTTAATTTATAGGACCATAATGGAGCGAAAATTAATAAGGGGATCATAATGAAATCTCATAATTACTTAAGGGATCATTTATATAATTAAGCCTTTTTGGTTTCAATGTGGTCCTTTTCGTTCAAATTGTATAAGAAAAGGACTGTATTGATACAAAATAAGCAACTAGTAATACTGACACATCGACACTGGTATTGGAGAAAATGGAATAACTGAATTTAGCTATGGACACATGTCAAACACCATACACACGTTCAATCTGAAGTGTCAATGTTACATTGAAAAGGGGACCACATTTGTGTAAATTTTATAAAATATAGGACCATTTCAAAACATAAATAATAGATAAGTGACCCAAATCCCAGTTGAAGCTTTGGAAAAGATTAGGGATAAAATTGAAACTAAAATACTGGACAAATGACCCAATTAAAGCATTTAAAAGCTAATCTACCAAATTGGAACTAAAACATAGACTACAGGGACTAAAAATGTATTTTAGCCAAAAATAAACGACAGACGTATATAATAACAAAACAGAAAGATCGATACTGTTAAAAGAAATGTAGCATACCTCTCCAATTGCAATGGAGATGACATGAGGAGTGAAACCATTTCCAGCTGAACTAGAGATCAAACCACCTGCCAATAACAACTCAAAACATTAAACTCAAAAATATATAGAATTAGTAAAACCAAATTAACATAAATCAATCACTTAGTTTGAATTAGACAAGAAACTTTCAGCCCAAGTTATACTTCTTTATACCACAGATTCACAAGAATTTATCCAACTTTGCTACTTGCCGCATAAGATCGGTCTAAGAGAAATTTATCTTATAACCCTTTGCATTAAAAACTAAACCCAGCCGGTCAAGTTTCTCAAGAACATAGAGTTGAGCTTTTGAAATTACAGTTACTTGTCCTTATGCATTTCATAGGGGACAAAAACAAAGCAAATATCTTGTAGCTAATCCTAAGACTTGCATTACTTCACAAATTAAAAGACCATTTGAATAAAAGAGTCAGACTTTAGCCTATCCGAAATATATTATAGCCTTGACAAGCTCACCATATGAATAAACATAAGTAATAAAATGACAATTTTATTGTTATTGTTTGACATTATACTAAATATTCATTTCAATGCATAGAATCCATATACAATTTGACCTATTTAAAGAATTAGTCCTAGTGGCCTATATATATTACATAAAGACTTAGGCTTGTCATCCGATTAAGAGGTAAGCTTTTGGATTCTTCAAAGGCCTTACTATAAAAAGACCGGTTCAGATAAACAGACCAAACTTGGGCCTTAATCTTGAAACAGGACAGGTCTATCTATGGCAAACCTAGCTTAGCGAAGCCCATTTCCCTCCAATCCCCAAAAAAAAAAAACACATCTATATCGATCTTAGTTAATGTAAAAAAAAGTACAGATATTAATTAATATATAGGTAAAAATTGTCAAATATTATAGCATAGAAAATAACAATAATAAGGAAAGCCGTCAAAAACTCGAGTGTCTCAACATTTTAGCTATAATATTTGAAAAACAAGTCATGGCCAAAACAATCGAGTGGAGCCGACGTTGCAACATGTTTTGTTGAAATAATGAGATGACAATATTTGTTATAATTTACTGTATTAAACTAAAATTGTAGACAATATCTTGACCAAAAAATAATAATTCATAGACAATTTATATTGTGTATTAAAACAAAAATTTAATAAACTAAAACCATTTATCATGCCTGCATCCAAATTAGGGGTGGCAATAGGTCAACAGGCCTCTTAGGGCTTATAGGCTGGCCCAAACCTAACCTAGGTCAAGATTTATTTTAAAAAAAGAACCTATGTAAGAAAACAAAATGTGTGTCTTTACTCTTTAGCTCATCCAAAATAAACATTTTATTGTTACTGTTCTCAACATAGTAAATATTAATTGTATTGTCATCAAAAATATACTTGGTGATCTCTTTAAAGAGATAGTGGTCTACATAATATCTTAAGTTGATTAACAAATTTCAAGATCACCATGTGGCTTATGTAAAGGACCAACTATAAAATAAGCTTTCAACTATATTAGGTAAATAGACTAGGCTAATGATTTAAATTTGTTAAATGGGCCAGGTCAATTTAATGATAAGGCCTAGCCTGGACCGGCCCATTTCACTTCTAATCCCAGTCAAAATATGCATCAATATTTCGGGTATGGTAAAAATTTGATGTATTGAAACAAATATAAAGGTATAAATTGTCAAATATTATCTTAGAACCAAAAGGAACAAATAATGCGGACTACTACGAAACACTTGAGTGTTTTGGCGACGTTTAAACAAATAGAATTAAAGTTAATCTTTGAAAAATAACTAATGACCTAAATAATCTAAGTTTCAATGTGTTAGCTGTAATTTAATCAGTAAAATTTTGGGGAAAAAGTGATGTAATTGCTGAAACATTAGTGTGTTTCACGCGTCATGTGTAATAATTACAAATAAAACGTACGTCAAACGTTGAAAAACATGTCAAGTAACGGAGGAAGAAAACGACAATACACATTGACTGCAATATTTGAATGATAAAATTTAAGTCAATATTTGAAAAATGTGAAGAAAACGTACGTCAAACATTGAAAAACAAGTCAAGTAACGGAGAAAGAAAACGACGATACACATTGACTGCAATATTTGAATAATAATAAAAGTTAAGTCAATGTTTGAAAAATGTGAAGTAACGGTCTAAGCAATCAAATGTTTCAAGTTTCGACGCTGATAGTTTCATAGAAAATATCGTAAAAATTTAAAACAGATAGAATGAACCAAGACTTTTGAAAGCTCAACCACTTTTGTGCAAAGCCCATCTATTTTTGTATTCAGTAAAATTTTGAATAGACAGTGTTTTGTATATGTGCGAATATAAAATTCGTTGTTAATTCAGTTCATTAAGGGATTAGAATGCCGGCATGAACAAATAAAAAACCTTGACTCACAAAACTTCAAAAACTATAAAATCAAACAACTCGTGGATATGAACTTACGAAACGGATATATCTCAAGTTCAAATTAAAATTGCTGTACTCTAATTAAACGCCAAGAAATAAAAAGTGGAATAGAGATTTACCGAAAGAAGCCAACTGTTGTTTTTTCCCGGACCCTGGAGGGCGCCCTCTACCGCGTTTCTGGACTTGCGGTACGGTTCCAGGATGGCTTGCTGGTGTTGTTGGAGTCAATGCTAATGACACACTTCCATCTGCCCCATATTTTCTAGGCCTTCCACGCTTCCTTTTGGCAGGTTCACCGGTTGAAGCAGCACCCCCAGAAGGAGCACCTACATTGATACATTGAGATCCAATTCCAGAAGAATCCATCGGCAACGTGGATCCAATAGTACCACCACCACCAATACTTGATTGAAACGATGAATTAGTATTCAGTGGACGAATACCAGGCGAATTATGCAACTCATGTTGGTTTCCAGAACCAGGTAATCCTCTCTGCATAAAGTATGATGCAGAACCGGATAATGCCGCCATTTGGTCCCCTCGATCCATGCATTTAAGTTCAAGCCCCTTCACAACTTTGACAACAAAAATTGAACTTCCCTTTAATATTCAGCAATCCAAACTTTACGACCTATCTCTGTGACATGTAAAATCAATAACAAAGAAACAAATGCACAAGTCAGAAAACCATGATATCAATGAAATCCAATATGCAGGTACTAACAAGAGTCTCAAGAAGTACTTAAAATTAAACCACAATCAATGACTGCAGTTTGATAAAATTAGCCACAAATCATACAAATAAAAATGAAAGGATGGATCAAATAAAGTTTCTCAACAATGGTAATGGTACTCTACTGATTTTTGTTTCGTTTTAACCATAGGTTCTCAGAAAAAGGGGGTTCTGGTAATCCAAAGTTCGGCAAGAATGTAAGCAAAGTTTAGACAGAGATTGTTTAAGCCAGGGATCGAACTCGAATACTCCTCATTGATCCGACCTTAACTTAAACTCATCAACCACTAGGTTATGCTCTACTCAATTATGCATATGAATGTTTGACATCCATATCTAAATGTGAAAAGCAAGCAAAGGAAAAAGAAAAGGACCTTAAGACTAAAAGGCAAACCAAACATGCAGAAGACAACTAAAAAGTATAAGAAGCTAGATCAATGGAAATACTCTACAAAATCAATTAGAGTAAGGACAAAAACAGAAGCTAGATTACATCATACCAAACTATATAGAAACATGAAAATTAAAAAAAGGCTTCATGTTGAAGATAAAGACCAGCTGAACTGTAACAGGTCCACTCTCACAGTCACACCAACCATAACAAAATCTTTAACAATAAGCAATTTCTAAGATAACCCTTTTAAGCTTATCCTTTGATGTACACACTCACAAAATCAAAACGCCAAAAAAGAAGAAAAAAATCATTTTTTTACTTGAAGTCAATATTACAAAGCTTAAGAAAAAACCAAATGCTACACTAAAACAAAACAGCTTAAGAAAAAACACAAAAAGGCTAAAACTTTGGTGAATTAAGTGAAAAGCAGTAAAAGATATTTCACACCTCAAAGCATAGTAAAGCATAAGAAAGAGATAGTGCTATGAATGAATACTAACACATGAAAAAAGAGAAGAGAGTACTAACATATGAAGTGAGAGAGAGAATCAAAACTCAAGAGGGTATTGTGAATTGTGAATTGTGATTGTGATCAAGTGGTTCATATTCTTCATGAAGATGTGGTGGAAGCTAGTGTAAAAGTTGAAAAATGTTCAACGGTTTCATATGGGGAATTAAAGAGAGATGATGGTGGGTGACAGAAGAGCACAGAAGAGAGAGAGAGAGAGAGAGAGAGTGAGTGCAAAGAAAGAAACAGAAGATGAGAACAAACAACATTAACTACAGAATGTAAAAAAAAAAAAAAACATGAATGTTGAATAGTGTTTGCTATGCTATGTTTGTTGTGTGTGTGTGTGTCTGTTTTTTCTCTTTCTTAATATGTGTGTGTGTCAGTTGCATAAGTCATTATCAAGATTGCATAATTTTTTTTTATCTAGGGATGAGAGTCCTTGTTTAGTTTGAATAATGATGATGAATGATGATGGTGATGATGAAAAGATGCTGTAGGATAGAGTTTAGCTATATGCTTTACTCACTGGCATTTCACAAACAAACAAAACTTTTCAACACAAAAACACTTCTTCTTTTTTGTTTTTTTTGGAAGTTTCAAGTTTGAACTAGGATTTTTTTTTGATACCATGCAAACACATTCAATAATGAAAAGTTTTATTTTGGTTTGTAAAGTTTTTTTTATATAAATGTATGTTTTAAGATAAATTATTTTTACTACTAATTATCTTTTTTATATAATAATGAAAAGTAATGAGAAATAATTATAGATATATATTAAAAACTAAGACTAATTTTAATGTGAGTAACAATAGTATTTTTAATGATAATAGGTTGAAGACTTAAAGACAATTCTTATAAATCAGTCAAAATGTTTCGGGAGTCCTTTAAGTTTTGTCTTTGTATTAGATTAGTTCTTTAAGTTTTTGAAGTTTTAAATAGGTCTTTTTAGTTTATGAATGTTTGAGACCTTGCCTTATCGTCAATGTCAGTTAATATAACAATGATGTGACTGTTAACTTGGTGACTGGGCACGAAATAGAGTGTTTTGGGCTTGGCAACGTGTACCGACTTCATCCCTCTCCTTATATCACTCGGTTTCCCCTAAACTCCATTGTTGTCCAAATTTAAATCTCAAAACTTCAATTGCAGCTAACCATGGCTTCATTCCGATCCAATTCTCATAACAAATTTGATGGATCTTTCGTTCCCATTTGAAGGCATGAAGGGGAAAGATGTCCCAGAATGTTGGTGTAAAGAACATGTTGTTCTTCGCACAGTTAAAAAGATGGGTTGAAATACAGGATGAAAATTTTAGAGATACACTTTGATGTTGTGAATGATAAATTGTTGGTTACTAATTAATTGTAATACATAAAACGAAATTTGGGTAAAAAAACGAGAGTAACAAACCTTGTTCTATTAGCGAAAACTATTTTCCCCTTCACATACAAACGAGTAAAACAACAATGGCCTTCCAATTTTGTTTTTTCTTTCACCCAATTTCTTCCCAAAACCCTAGTTTCTAATTGAAGAAGATGAACAACAAAATGATATACACATTGCCACGCCCAAAATGTTGTGTTTAGTGCCCAATCACCAAGTTAACGGCCACATCATCGTTATATTAACGAACACTGACGGTAAGGGCAAGGTTGCAAACATTCAAAAACTAAAGGACATATTTGAAACTTCAAAAATTTAAATGACTAATCTGGTACAAACACAAAACTTAAAGGACCCCAAGATGCATTTTGCCTAAAAATTATTATTGAACTTGAAAGTTAGTCGAGATATTGGCTAATAAGTCTCAATAGTGATTAGTTTTCTTCAATAAATTGTGTCGAGAAATTAATTTTATTTTTCAATTGTGAATTCTTTAACTGATCCAAACAAACGTTATGTATGATGTTTTTGAGGTGTTCAAGCTGCTAAACTAAGAAATACATAAGCTAAGGATAAAAGCATAAAATAGCATGTTTAATTGCTTGTGTGTCGGATAAAATGTACAAGTCCAATATTTATAGAAAATGAGAAAGTTAAACGGTACCCCAGGGGCATTGGTTAAGCAACCAAAAGATGGAAGTTTTTATTAAAAAGTTGTGTAATTATTACTTAATCAAAAGGAAAAGCTTATATTTCCAAGACAAAAAAATTATTTTTGGATTCCTTAGCCAGTGCCCCGGAGGCACCGGTTAACAAGACCCGGTAGAAAATTGTGAGTTTTATTCCAAACATTTGCATGAAGGCAACCACTTTATCATCGATGGACATCATTCCTAGATCAATTGTAATTGTATCAAGGATACCAAACATGTATATGATTGGATGTAGTGTAAAGTCAATGATCTCGTTTTTCCCCACATTTATCATTGGTTGAACCTCTACTCGTTTAGTGAAGTAGACGAAAGCAACAATGATGAATGTGTGTCTAGTAAAGGAACCAATATATATCTTCCCAATCAAATCGATATCACGTACCGTAAATGGCCAGTGTTTGATTGGTGGATGCAGTGATTTAGATGGTGCCATTTGTATTGGACCATGCAGTTGACACGGTTCATACGGTTCACATACTTTAGCATATTGGAAGTAGTCGACCGTTATGGTAGACCAATAGTATCCATAATGATAAACCAACTATTTCATTATAAGACCAATGTTGTGGGATTCAAAAAGTCCTCTGTGTACTTATCTCATGATATTAAGTGATTCTTCCTTTCCATCACATTTAAGGAAAACACCATTGACCCTTCTCTTATACAAATTTCCATCTACCAACACATATTTTAGTGTTTTCTATTTTAGCTTGAAATCGGCTAAAGTACAAGGATTTTAAGTAGTCAACTAGCCCTTTAAATCAAGCGTCAATCACTTGTGTATATCTTTCCATGAGGTATTCCTCGTGTATAAGTTCATTAGGTGTCTAGAAGATTGTTGGGCTAAATCACTGCCCTCGTTATTTTCTTTACGGGGTGCATGTAAGACTATTCCATCGACAAATATGTGTAATCATATGTTAGCTGTTTCACAGGTTCGTTGGAGGTTTAGATTCAAGCACTTATATACCCTAAAAATTTGTTTAACTAGAAATTGAGAATCATCCATGACCTGAATATTGTCATAATCATAGACTATGCTAGCTAGTATCCTAAGTCTCATGATCATCGCCTCATATTTGACTTGATTGCTACAAAACATAGGATCTAGTTTGCATTTTAATTCCCAAACTCCATTCCAAGCTAATGGTAATTACGTCAAACACTAGTTCCCTTGTGGGTTCTAGATCCGTTGAACATCAAGATCCAAGGTTTGACGAAAACAGGGTTCGAATCGGCTCTTGGATCATAACAATCATATTTTTCATTCAATTTATTTACGGCGTGCATTGAATAAGTCATCTTTTGATTATTAGTGCAGAGAAATGTATACACATGGATAAAAAAAATTGTTATCTGTTTCTCTCATCTTGTCAAGCAGTTTAGTGCCTACAATGTCACCTCTAAAGATGAATAAGTGAAAAGTTTTCTAATGTCCCTACTAAATGAGTTGTGTTCATGGAGACCTCTTTCATTTTTATTCACATGTATTAAATACAATAAGAATCATCCGTAAAAAAAGAAAAAATTAATAACGTACACTCCTTATTCAATAATATTTGAAACTAATCAAAGTTATTATAATGACAATATAAATAAGTTAATTTAATTTTATTATTTAGTTAAAAAGGTTAATTTTATTATTATGGTGTAAGTTTTAAAATATTTAAAATTAAATATATTAAAAAAAGAGTATAGATATAAATTATTGTAATGATAATTTGTAAACATTATAAAATATCAACATTTCTAATGATGATATTTAATCGAGTTTCATAAAATGATGAATTTTTTTTTATTCATTGAAAAAATCATGATGTGACAAAATGGCTAAAAAAAAAGAAAGAATAGTTGAAGTAGCTTAAATAAGCTACTGAATCACTAAAGTTGCATAAGACAAATCATTAAAAATAAGTTGCATAAAAGTTATTTAGTTTTTCTACCATTGGAATTGTGTAAGTGAAGTGTGATGTTTACAAATTAATTTAATATTGCTTATGTAATCAAGTTGGAGATTTTAACAGATTGTGGGATTGTCTATACAAACACTAACAAAAAGTTTGTATGTCACCCACGGAAGGGGGGTACAGGCAAAGGTAGTCTACGCGGGCAGTTTGGCAAATATTCATACACAAAATATATATGGGAAAAAATTAACAACATTAATTAGTACTCTCCCTAAAATAAAATAAAACATTAATTAGTACTCCTTTTAATATGTGTTATTTCATTAATCATATAACATAATATTTAATCATACTCCATTCGTCTTACAATAATAGTCATTCAAGATTTGTGCACGATTAAAGATATGAATAGGTCAGACCAGCGTACAGGGGCTTACGGCCTAGCTTACGATTGACCAGACTTTTTTCTTAAACAGAGAAGACATAGTCTTTTTTAGAAGTTTATTTAGCTTAAAAGGTCAGGTCACAGGTCATTCAAAAAGCCTCTTAGGACTATTAGGCCGACCTATTTAAGTAAATATGAATATTATTTTTTATTATTATATTATATTTTGTACTTTGAATTAAAATAAAAATTTGATAACTTTTTCAGTAATTTAAACTTATTAGTATACATTAATTTTTTGTATATTTAAGCGTATTATTACAAATTAAAATTGTTATATGATACAATATATAATAAAAATTCCCCAAAAACTCATGCTAATTATCAAAAAAGAGTTTAATTTAATTGATGTATTGGTTCGTTAGTCTATTTAAACTTAGATCATATTGGTTATTTAAAGATGTTCATATGAAATAGGCTTTTAAATAGGTTAGCATGTTGTATCAGGCTTTCAGAATGTTAGACTCAGACATAGAAAGTAAGCCTATGACATGCCGCAAGCCTTAAAAAAAATTGGCAGGCTAGACTCAGGCTCTGCAAAGTCTAACTCGGCCTAGCCTATTCCCATCCCTATGCACGATCATTAAGAAAATGATTAATTGTGTTGATTTTAATTATAAAATTAGCATCGTTTACTAAAATACTCTTATTAATTATAGTCAGTAGAGTAATTAAGTTTGATAAAATTCAATAAATAAAGGTATAATAGTGGAAAAATAATAATAAATGTTGCATTGACATTTTAAAGTGACAAAAAATTTTAGGCAGAAAAAAATATATTAAAAAGACAATTATTATGGTACAGACGGAATAGTCCAGTGCCTACAATGTCACCTCTAAAGATGAGTAATTTTTAAGAGAAACAAGTTTATTTAATATAAAAAAAAATTATCGCATTTCATTAGATATCAAAACATAAATATACGGTGGTATAATTATTAGAGTTAGCTAAAGATATGAGCACATAATTACACTTAGTAAAGCATAAACAATGACGGTTCTTAATGGAAGCTCATGGTAGCCATGTCACACTTCGTTTTTTTTTTAAAATAGGAAAAAAATACATTCACCTCCCATCAAAGTAACCATACTCACTTATCCATCAAAGTGTTGCAGCAAATGTACACATCCTAGGTTGGGTTTATCACATTCATAACATTTTTAATCACAAAAACCTGAAACATGATCACATAAAAAGAAAATATGGGTAAATAAGAAGCATCAACTAGTGAATTGGAACTTGATCAAATTAGTTTGAACATAATTCCTATAGAATATGAACATATTAGTAAAGTTAATTGCAGTCTGAATTTGAATTAGAACTTAATCATATTAATCTATTAACATGAACATTATACGAGACCTTATTATATTAAGTGCATATTTGGTTTTACGCTGATAAAAATTAGTTTAGAATTAATTAATTTTATAAAAATACATTTTATTTAAAAATAAGTTGAATACAAAGTGGTCTACATTTGAATATATTTAAAAGTCAGTTGAAAAATGAATTTTAATGTAAAAATAACACTTAGACTTAAAAACTATAAATTATATTCTAAAGACGACTATTGACACGCAAAATCAAAATTCGACGTCTATTCTGAATAAAGTGGTGCAAGATGATCTTGAGGTCATTCAGAAAGTATTGAAAGTTAAGGTCGGATGCATGGTTGTTGATAAAGAAGTACCATTCAAACATTAATGCATTATATTCTCAAGAATTAGAAGAAGAAGAAAAAGAGAAATAAGTTAAAGAGCACAAATAACAACTACAACACCCGTTTCAATTTAACTTCTTCAAATATTTTTTAAGTAACTATAAAACCAAACAATGTAGAAAAAAGATTAAATTTCTATATCAAAATAAGAAAATTCTTGCACTAATTTAATTTGACTCATCCAAAGGCGCGTGCAAAAAAGAGAAAAATCGTGACAAAAAGAGTGACAGAGCTTACTGAAAACGGGTATAGCACTTTTGCACTGACTCACTCTCAGTCTCATCTCATTATAGAGAGATGCCTCAATTTGTTTGTTTGCATGTGACTTACTTCTGCTCTCTCCATATTAATGGTCCATGACCATCCTACACCACACAATAAAATATCTATCAAAGGTTGGCATATGCTATTTTCTTGACAACCTTTCAAGTTCAACCAAGAATCTCTTCCCTATTGGTAGTACATCTATGACAAAACAATAAGATATATGTATCATCATATCTATTGTCTCATAAATCATTATCAAAGTTTATGTCAATTGCTTGAGTACGATTTAAGATAAGAATGGACACATGAGATGAAGATAGATACAATTAGTTAAGGCAATTAATATGCATAAAAATAGTTGATTAATTTCACTTTTGGATCATCGTATATAAATTTGATATTTTGGTTAAGTGTCTTGCTAACATGTGTTGTCTGATGAATAAATAAGGACATGTATTAGTATTTTCCATAATATGTATTTTATTATTTGGTCTCGGTAAATATTTTTTCGTCACTACCAAATAACAATCACCCATTGAATATTGATGTCTCGGCTAAGGAGTGCATGACACAATGATCTCACATTAAAATTGGAGTGTTTGTAGGTACATGTTAACCTGACGACCAACCTAACATGTTGTGTTTGGTTTAATTTTTCATTTTTTTTATAGTGCGGTTTGAATTGAATGAACATGTTCAAACACGAAGTTGTTTGATTTGTGTAACGTTATGATTTCAAGTTGTTAGAATATCAACCAGTATAGAAGTATAAAAATAACAAAAAAATCGTAAAACAATGAGCACGATCTTTATTCACGAAGTTCGACTAGTGATGTCTACCTCTGCGAATATAGAGCATTTTTTTAAAACAACAATATAGAGCAACTATAGTTCCGTTTTACTTCTGTGATGAATTCAAGTTTACAGTTCTACTACCAATGTACGTGATACTGGTGTTTAATTTCAATAATACTCCTGAACTAGTCGTCCCCTAATAACAATTCAGCCTAACATACGTTTGGACCAAACGCAGGGGCGAGTGCGGAGGAAGCTTCGCAATGCTCTGCTTGCTCAACTCCTTCTTCGTCCCTTGACCCTCTTCTGTGTAAATATGAGTCATTATCAACAAATATAAGGACCTAACCCACTTTAAAAACAAAACATAATTTATTTCTCTTTGTAAATGTAGTTTAATTTATTATTTTGGCTGATTTGGAAGTGTTTCAATTTAGCTTAAGTGCTAAAAGATTAAATTGTAAAATTTAGTCCAAGTTTCCAATTTTCATGAAATAGAATGTTATTTCATCAACTACATGAAAGGGTAAACCTAGGGTAAGATAGGTGACGTTGATTTCTGCAAAACTTATGACAGAGTTGATTGGGGGTACATCTGTAGGGTTATGTGATTTATGGACTTTGATGAGAAATAAATTAGTTAAGTGATGATGTGTGTAAAATATGTGGTTTATTTAGTACAAGTTAATGATGAGTTAGCATGCCTTATTTTTTCACCTAGCCATTTACCTCCATTGACTAGGCAACTGGTTTGCTCACCTAAACATTGATTGTTTTTCAACTTTTTCTCACCTTTCTTGAGTTATTTCAAAACTAGACAAAATGTGTCGGAAAAGGGTAAAAATGTAAGGAATACATAATTGACCCAGTTTTCTAATATTTACATGAAATTGAGGTTTTTCTCATAAGGTTTCTTGCAAATTAAGTTAATAAATGCCCTAAAATATATACATTAAATAACGTCTTTTTGGCATTTATCAACGGTGTAAATCCAACATTATCTTTATGCCTTACATGTGTGGTCATAAGTTAAAATGTTGTCTTCTTCCTTAATCCAGAGTCATCAGCCAAATCAATCTCATATGCTTGTACTTCAATTATCTTTCTATATGTGATGCAAGCATGTGTGTTGTCTCTGAATTTTCTAGAGAATGGTTATGATCTTTTACAAATTCATGGATGACACAGTTTCCATTATTACATATACAAGTTGAATCCTTGTTTTGCAATTCGTTTTAGTCTCGGCTCTTTGTATGCTTCCTTCATATTCTTTGCTTTTCCCTATCTTTTGTAGCCCTTCCTTAGAACAAACAAACCTAAATGATGATATAGTACCATCTTTATTCTTGTTTGCATAAAGTTTTCTAACTTTAGAGCCCGCATGTGCACGGTAAGCAAATTGAATTGATAAGCCTCATCCATATTGTCAAATTCCATTTCCAACCTTGGCTTCCAATCAATATTCGAAGATGTCATGTTTGATGAAACTATTTAAATGAAGAAACCTAACAAGTAAATAAAAGAGCATAATGCATATATATTTTTTTTAAAAAATTATACCTCTAATACGAGGATAAGGCATAACAGAGGATATATACATAATGCATAAAAGTAACTGTAAGGGATAACAAAGCAATATGTAAAAGTGAAACGCTCCTTTTATCATTTGAAATATTAAACCCTAAGTTTCCTAAAATCAAATCCTAATAAAGTGAAGTTGGCTTAAAAGGTTTGTTGGTCATCAAAGCCTTATTTTGATTTGCTTCAGGTGAGATCGTTTCTTTTCTTAACATCAAGCCATATTATAAGCAAATATAGGGTTGACGATGGATAGTGGCGCAGTGACGGTGTGTATGATGAGGGAAGGTCTACTTGAGGAACATTGTAGTTGGGGAAGAAAGGTGTTTTGAACTGCCCAAAGGCCCACGCTCATCATCAGTCCATGTCCAATAAAACAAACACGATTCTTGTCTACCTACTTTACACCCCCTCTCCGTGTGGGGGTGCTCGTAGCAAAACTGGGCACTAATTCAAATACAAAATCATAACGGTTCCCCATAACCACCATTTTGTGACGCTCGACAGTTACGGATTCAGCTACCGTACAACTTTTTGCTATTAACAACGGCACCTGTACCATCTCTCTATATAAGAGGACTTTATACTGTCCCTAATTGTATGATATTTCTCAACCCTTAACCTCCATTATGTTTTCTTATTGACTTGAGTATCAGAATGTATGTAAGTATACACTCTCTGCCATTTCAAACTTACAAACGCAGTGAACCACCACATCGGAGACCGCTATGCTAATCAGATAAGATCATAAGGGAATATGACCATCATTGTCTCACTCTCTATTGAAGGTATATTGAGTTTCCTTTTAAGAAAGTAAAGGCTTGTACACATGGCTTAATCTGATGCATCCAACTGATCGAACAAACGAAATTTATTAAAGGTACCGTAAATTTTCCACGTCAAAGTTACTCGATCGTGTTCCCATATATAACAATCTCATAATATATTAATATTCTTAGGGTATATATAGTGTTTTCCTTTCTTGCATCGAACTTGTTAAAATAAATAAATTAATGGAGCGCTTCCGCACGCCTTCTATTTGTTGTTTCGACTTTCGAGTGTCCTAAATGAAGAAATAATTAAAATCAAAATCCTTGATTTGGCCCACATGGGATCACGAACTAGATAGATTCTTCTTTTCCAAATATGGAAGTACTTGAACTATAATTTACTAATATCCCATACTTTGGGAGACAACATTGATGTTTTTTATATTGCATTTGACGACTTCATCTGTCCACATGTTATTCCTATGCTATCCAAATATAGTACTATATGTATAAGCATTTTTGACAAATTAAAATTACAAATATTATAGTCACTGTCCATTATGGTTGTTCCACAATACTCACATATAATATACAGATGGGGTTTGGGGGCAAGATTCAATTTTCCCATTGACAATGACCAAGCTTCAAGGGAATTTCATCCGGAAAAAAAGCTTCAAAGGAATTTTTCCCCTATCTTTTCTATACAATTTTTTTTTTCAAACTATACAATATAATCTTAATTATCTTGAATGTCGAAATTCAGATGGAGGGGTAACTATTACTAGTAATTCATACACACGGATGTGGATTTTAGATTTGAAACCATGACACCACCATAACCGTTTATAAGATTTTGACGGTCTAGAGTGAATCTACAATTTGAGCTTGACTAAAAAGTATATAAAAATTTGATTTTTCAAAGCGTCAAAATAATTTGCATGAAGTAATTTGCTTGAAGATAATATTTTTATCACGTTTCTAAATGTTTTGATTGATTGCGCGTGCAATGTTGTTTTGGATCGTCGACCCACCACCATTAAACTCATAATTAATTGTTTTTTTAATTCTTTATATTAATTAAATAAATGCATCTTTTTTTTATTTTATGTAAACTCTTGTATTTTATGTTTAGAAGGTTAGAGATTAAACATACTCTTGTATTATTTTTTTTGTTGATGTTATTCCATATTTCCATATGCATCAATAAACCATACTCATAGTTAAACATTCAAGAGACCTTATTATTTATTCACCAACAACACCACTTCATATTAGTTATTATTATTTTGACACATTAATTGTTTATTGTTATTTTGTTAGCAGAGAAAGAAAATGATTTCTTTAACACTACAATTTCTATGTTTCTCCTTCAAAGTACGAAGTCACCTCGTTACTCTTTACGCATCATTTTTAGTAAAGGTGTGTTATACTTTATTTTATTTTTTTGTAACTAAAAATTCTCACGAAATGAGTTAGAGTAGATTTTAAGACTCAAAGAATACTAATATAGATACTTTAAATTACATTCTAACAAGACCCTTATACTGACCACGAAAATTAAACCCACATTTTTAAAAAATATGAGTCAACTTTTTATTGACAGAGCCGACTACGGTTGTCAATTAGGTAATGTACATACTTTAATGGACCAAGTAAACAAACATGCCAAATGTACAATGATGAAATCAAAACGCCGGTACAAAGTTGGAATAGTGGGAAAGCAAAGCAACCCTCAAACTCTATCATGCATGTGTGGAATAAGTGGTGTCTTTTTCTTTTGATGAAACAATAAGTGGTGTCTTTTGGTACAGAAAAAGTTCTCTCTTGAAATGAGTTTTTCTTTGACTAGTAAATCTTTTACTTTATACTCCATCAGCGTCTTTGTTTGCTAAGAACAATTAAAATAGCTAACTTTAGGGAAAATTATAATAACCTCCCTTAAGTTTTAGCTAAATACAACAAACCTCCCTTCTATTTTCTAAATCATCACATACCTCCCGTCCGTTACATTCTGTTAATTCTCTGTTACGATACAAAAATCTTTGTGTCTTCTCTCACAAAACACAGCCAAAAATCATGCTATTCTATTAGAAACCTTTTGTTTTCTCTCCATAGTCACTCATCTTCAACTTCACTTGTCGTTGCCATCTATGATCATCTACCTTAATCACCGCTGACCATTGTTCTTGTCGACGTGCGTTCTCTCTATTGATGTCTTTGTCGCTTTCAACGATTATTACAACATTAATGCTCATCGTTCATCATTCTTATAATTTCAGAGGCTAATATAATTTTGGAGCTACCGATTAATTTAAATACTAGTATTTTGTAGTATTTAGTTGCTCAAATTTCATTGATTGTCACGTGAATTTGAAGAAATATTTTGGGTGTCAAATTGAGTATATCATCTGGCAAATTACATGTGTATGTTATCACATGGACAATTATAATATGGCTTGGCGAATATCTAATTACAGGTATTTGATTCTTTCTTGTTTTTATGTGAAATATAGAATTGGTGTATATCACCCAACTTTCAAATTGATGAGTATTATGACAGTATTCACTAAAGAATTTGAAAAGGTAAACCTGCGAATGAAATACGCAACATGATAAAGAGGGGAAATGGAGTAAGATGCTGGATTGTTGTATATCAAAGAGATATATGACGTGATGACAGCACCCTAGCATATGAAAATTTACACATGTTTACACGTGCAAGATTTTTTTATTAAAAAAAAAAATTTAACGGTCAATTTAACGGTGTTAATGAAGAAGGGTGATGTTTACCTATTTGATGAAAATTTAAGGGAGATTGGTGTTTATTTTAAAACTAGAGGGGGTGTCGGTATCAATTTAACAGAACTTAACGGAGGTGAGTGCAATTTCCTCTTAACATTATAAATTAAACAATCACCCGATCTTTAAAAGGAGGAGTTGGCTACCATTCCATTTATTTATTATTTGAATAGGTCATTCCATCCCATTTATTATATGACAATGTACTAGCTTTTTTTGCTCAAAAAAAAAATGTACTAGTTTTTTTTTCTTTTTTCAGTTTAAGTATGACAGTGTACTAGCTAGCTTAAATATTACTATAATTACATTATTAGTAATTAGAATAAAGGTATTCTAAGAGTTTGATCAAGTAGTAAAAAGACATGTTTTAAATTTGGAGGTTATGAGTTCAAGTCTCGTTAGTGATAATAGAAACAAATAAATGTAAATCTCTTTGTGAGTGGTATTTGGTTCAAATGTCTTGTCTGTCTTGGATCATGACACCATTCACTCACCCTAAATTTGTTTAGTAAAAAATTAAATTAAAATATCGAACAACTAAACGAAAAAACTCAAGGCTTTTTCATTAAAAACAAAAACATATGGTGTGGTATGTTAGATTGCGGTATAATTTCATTGTGTTACGAAGCAAAATACCATCCGATCCAAAAATTAAATTACTTGTTGTTTAGTTTGAATGACACTTTAAAAAAAATGATCTAATTTAATGTGGTTTAAGCAATTTTTTATCTTCCAAACTACAATTGTCAAAAATTATTTTAATACTTTCTATCATAAAACTATGCAAGACATCCTTGCCATCAGATTCATAACCGTATATCTTATTGTCTAATACAATTGTCCTAGGCATGCTGCCATGATTTATTGAACTGTAGTGTCCACTGTCCACTTTGCAAGGCAATGACAGTGTCCAGGTTCTCTAAATGATAATAACGCAAATGAGGTCAAGCATCACATGCTTAAGTTTCTAGCAGACTAGCAGGGTTTACCTATTGTTAACTGGTGTGGCATGGCTCTAGATTTGTACACCGCGATCCAAACCTACCGGTTCTTGTTCATGGTGCTCCAAAGACCTCCAAAATCAGTTTCTTACCATCATTTCCATTTTTTATAAATGAAAGTAAAATGGGAAGAATGTTGGTTCAGAATTGGGATGATTTTCAAAGAAACATTGTTTGGCAGACAGAAGATGGTAACAGCGTCAATTTCTGGTTGAATAAATGTGGTCCAGACAACAATTCCTTCATTTCTGTAGCGACAAATTCTTATGTAGATACCCTCTTCATTTCAAGGATGTGGTGACTTCCTCTAGTATATGGGATTGGAATTTCCTTTTTGATAACTTGCCTAACACCATAGTTGAAAAGGAGTTAGTTCTCTCGGCTTTGTCTAGTGGGGATGGTCATGATAGTATTGGTTGGGGAAGCACGAGTACACAACAATTCTCAGTCAAAAGTGCTCATAGCATGCAAGACAAAAATTATGCTAATACTGGAGTTAAATGCAAAACTTTGTGAAATTGGAATGGTCCCCATCATACTCAAGCATTCATTAGGTTGGTTACTTATGATCGCATTTTAACTAATTATTGTCTAAGTAGATGGGGGTGTAGGCATATCCCTAACTTGTCCTTTTTGTGGGACTGAGGATGAGACCACTCTTTGTATGTTGAGATACTGCACTTATACAGTAAGATATGGTCAGACATGCACCTTCTAATTGGAGAATTGACTTCTTTTCCTTTGATTGTAGGAATTGGGTTTTTACCAACCTCAACAAGCATTGGTACGAAGAGCCAAACTCTAAGTGGAAGACAATTTTCATAACTACTTGTCACCATTTATGGAATTAACGGAACAAAACAGACATCGAGAAAAAATTTAGAGACCAGATAATAACACTCATATCATCCAAAAGTACTAGTAATATTGAAGAATGAACTTGTAATTGTAACAGTCTGATTTTCGTTAGATTTATTTTAATTAATTTTTATATGTGTTTATATGTGCTTGTACGTGATTAATTGCCTCTGTATGTATTTTGATTGGGATTATTAGAATTCGGTGTTAGGAGGGTATTTTAGTCATTTTGGACTTAGGGGTATTTTGGTCATTGTGTGAACAAGGGTAGATTAGTAATTTCACTGTGAGATTATTTTTTTAGTGTTTTAAGTGGGAACCATTAAATTTTTTACTAAGTTACTAATAGATTGCGGTAATTAGTTAAGAGCTGGTAGCTATTCGTTATTTTTTTACCGTGAGAGGTTAGAAACTTTGTGAATTAGTCAATGAGAGTCTTAAGCTCATTAAGATACTTTGAGGGTTAAGCTCATTAGTGTAGAGCCTTTATAAACTCATGTCATAAGAGAAATTAGGGTTCTAACATTCATTACACATAACTTTTGAGAGAGGTAGAGAGAAAGAGCTAGAGGAAGAGAAAAAGGGCTAGAAGAAGATCTAGAGAGAGAAAGCTTGGATTGGAGCTTTGGAGCAAAAGTGAGGCTAGAATTCTAATTCTTGAAGGTTTGAGGTAAGGGGGATAGTGTTCTATCATAGTCTTTAAGTTATAATCTCTTTTCTACTCATATTCAAAAGTGCTTATTTGTGAAAAGTGATTAATTGTGAATTTAATTGGTAAAATTCGTGCTCTTATGTTGATGCAATGGTTGGGAATGTGAATTTGATGATAATTAAGTTGTTAATGTTGAATTTTAAATGTCTATGATGTATATACATACATATTTGTGTTTTGCTCAAAATTGGTTAAGTATGTTGTTGTTGATGGATTGTTGATGAATTCATGGTTAATTGTTGTTGTTGTTGTTATGAGATGTTGTTGTTGATGATTCATACTATGGGTGTTCATAATCATGGACTTGTGGTGTGAATAGAGTTGTTGTGGTGGGTTTTTGTGAAAATGGTTGAATTGATGAATTGTGTTGAAATGACATTGGATTTCAAGTTTGATATGTTTTGAGATCCTTTTAGTGTACATAAACCTATAAACAAACTTTGGGATGAATTAGGGTGTTGGGGAATCAAAATTGGGGTTTTTGGGTGAAAAATGGTGAAAAACCCGTAAGAACAGGGTGAAACTCGCTTGAAGCTCGCTTATGGCGAGTTCTGTCTGGAAACAACTCGCTTATGGCCAGAAACTCGCTAAAAGCGAGTTACTCAGTGACAGCTTTCCCTGTTTTGCGTTCTTGCGTCTCTTTCACAAGGTCTTGGTAAAATTTTACGAAAATTCAGCATAACCGTTTCTAAGTCAACCCAAAACTTATGGTTTGTTTTCAAACTTCAAAACATGAGTATTAGGAGTTCAATTAAGGTGTTTAAAAGTATTTAACCTATGATATGATGAATCTAACTTGGTTTTGTTTTGAAAATGAATTGGTTTTGCAATATGAGAGAAACAATACGAACTTTGTGATTTTTATGATTTTCTCGTATTTGGCCGGTGAAACGTGCATGTATACTCAACTGCACTCATATGTGATCTAAGTGTATACATAGTTGAGGCACTAGAACTTGTTTGCTTAGTTTTGATTCAATTGTCTCAACTGTTTCAGAGTTGTAAAATGATAGACGAACTTTGTCGAAAATGATCTTTAAGACTGAATGCTTACAAATCTTTTGTTAATAGTTTGATATGGTTTTATGAAGATGTATGAATAATTGATAGGTGTCGAACATGATGTTTATCATGATGTGATGTACTTTTCTCCTTTGTTTTGATTGTGAGAAATTGTATGAAGTTGTTGATTTGTGGTGATGTTGATGTGAATATGCTAAATGCTGATTGTTGATGGTGAATTTATATGTGCTTAATGTTAATGTTGGATATGGTGATTGCATGTATTTAATTATGTTGTTGATTTCTTATATGTAAATTTGATGATGATAATTGTGGTGCTTGCATGTATGAAAGGTGTTTGTTTTGGCGATGAATTATGTTGTTGAATTATTACATGCAAATGATGGTGTTATTGATGGTGAATGCATATTTGTAAAAATGAAGGTGGTTTAGGATATTTATATATATCCAAAAGTGATGATTGATGTAGTAAATCCGCAAGTGCACGGTTTACCAATGTAGTAATAAAGAATATCGTTCCGACAGAGAGTTATGAATTCAATTAACTTTAAATAATGATTAGATGAGAGTTTGATATTAAAAAGTTTGGATTTTAAATGGTTTAAAATAATAATAATAAAAAACATCCTGTGATTATTGGTTCATCTAGATGACAAGTCCTTCACAAACAAACCCTAAACCATAACTTTATATTGGACCCATTTTCTAAAGACAAATTTCTCTTAAGCCTATCAC
>Ga0315913_1001606_pt1 | contig 25226 bp, 20 predicted proteins | sample MpolsnodulesMG_FD_207736 | JGI IMG/M metagenome (GOLD analysis project Ga0315913, IMG submission 207736) | Medicago polymorpha root nodule microbial communities from Los Angeles, California, United States - small nodules | ecosystem: Host-associated > Plants > Roots > Nodule | place: USA...
CTAGTCTAGATCTTATACGGTTCAACAGAGGTTCCCAAAAGGACAAGCGACGAGAATTACCACCAATCGGCATACCCAGGTACACAAAAGGTATAGACCCCACCTTACAATTCAAAACCGAAGCTGCTTCAGCCAACCAAGATTGGGCGACATTCACCCCCACCAGACAACTCTTTGAAAAATTAACCTTTAAACCAGACAACGATTGAAAAAGGAGAAGAATAGCGCGAATAGCTCGAATATTGGCCCAAGATTTGTCACCTAAAATCAAAGTATCATCAGCAAATTGGAGATGTGACACAGTTGTCGACGCACTGTTCCCCACCTGAAAGCCCGCAAACAGGTTGTTCCGAGTCAAAGCAACCATCAAAACGTTGAAGCCCTCTGCTGCTAAAAGAAACAAGAAAGGCGAAAGAGGGTCTCCCTGCCTCAATCCCCTCCCTAGAGAGAACTCATCCGTTGATGACCCATTAACCAGGACCGAGGCTGTAGTTTTCTGTTTTATAACCAAAGTTGCTCTCTATTTTACTGATAGTTATCGATGTGGGACAATTGCCTTACCAATAAGGATATTAAGATCATCAAGCTTATCCATTAAATCTGCATTACTAACGACGCCACAATGCTACCCACCAAGCTTCACAAACCAACAATGAATACAAGGAAGAGTGCAATTGGCATAGATGGTGGTTAGAAGAAGCACCGATGAAAAAGAGGCCTTTCTGCTTAAACCACTTGCAACAACCTTTGAATTCAAACCTGTTTATCTCAGGAAAAAAACATAAATTAACTTCTTACGCCATATGATAGAAAAAACAAATTCAATAACATTAATCCTACAATAGAAGCCAACACAGTAGAAGAAAAGAAGGAACATCATTACAACCATGTAATGCTTGGATTTCAGAAGTTCTTGTAAAGTAAAACTTGTTACATTCTCTTATAGAAATTTATCTGTATTATTGATCTTTCACATATAAAACCAACTGTTATGAGATCATGATTACCGAGTCCCAAAACTGCATGAATTAAATCTTTCAAACTTATTTTTATTGTATGCTCAGTTTATATTTTAACACATATTTTAATCCCCACACCATTTCATTGTTGAGTTAGCCTAACCTATAAGCAAAAAAAAATTCCTCAACCAAACCAATATATAGTATGGTTCAATTTTGATATTTACTTTTGTTATGCTTCAGATGCCTATACTAAACACAACGTAACTAATCACATATTATTCATTGGAAGCTAGTCTTTTTATTTTTTATCTTTAAGTCATTTATTAAATACAAACAGTATAGAGAAATCCTACACTATCCATTAATTTATTTTTCTTCAATTCCAAGCACCAATTTATTAAATAAAACACACATATTGAATCATTCAGAAGAATGATATAGGAGTATATCATTAGCCTCGTTTGGACTGAGCTTATTTTGAGCTTATGAAAAATAGCTTATGCAAATAAATAAGTTTTTATTTTAATTTATAAGCTCTCACTAATGAAAATTATATCTTCATAAACTGTTTTTTCATAAACTACCTTAAAAACTTATAAATAATACATAAAAAATTATTTATTTACATAAGCTGTTTTATATAAGCTCTAAAATAAGCTAATCCAAACGGATTGCACTAAAACCGCAACCCATCAACATAGAGCTAATTCAATAATATTATAAAAATGATTAAATAGTTTAATTGAAGGGTAAAAATGAAGAAAAAAATCCAGCCCAAATAGATGTATCTCTTTTAGATATTGATATAGATTTAGGGTTTGTTTGGCAAGGCCAAAAAGGTAACTTATAGCTTACAGCGGATAGCTTATAAGTTCGTTTGACAAAAAAAACCATGTTTGAAAACGATTCATCGACGCTTTTTCCATGTTGTTTTGAACCAATGCTGCTTGAGCTATGACCATTCTTTTGGTATTGGAATCCTGAAGTTGTTCCAACGATCTCACCGCCTCTTCAAATATTTGGTCTATATTTTGGTAGGAACGAAATAAAAAAAGAAAATAAAATCACACCGTAATTTCCCAAGTTAGTCTAATAAAAAAAAACTAACAAATAAGAAAAAACAAATTTTAAAATGAAAGATATAATAATATAACATATTTATAGTTTAATTCTCTTAAATTTTCGTCTAACTAATTTATATTATAAATTAATTGAACGGAAGTTATAAAAGAATAAAACTAATCACATTTTGAAGCTGATTCTTCTCCCTGATGGATGTGAACAACGATTTCCATTGCCTTTTATTTTATAACAAAAGTTCCGCTGTACTCCACTTATAGCTATCGATGTGGGACAATTGGCTTAGTAATTGTTATGGAATCATATTCACCATTAAAACCAACTGTTATGAATTAAATCCTTTCAAACTTATTTTTATTGTATTCTCAGTTTATTTTAACTAAGTTGTTTGCAGTGCAGTTTAGTTCGGTTTTGAGGTTAAAAGTCATCTGAATCGCAAGATATAAAAGCGTGCGGTTTCGTTTGGTTCGGTTGACTTTTAAAATACAATTCAAACCAAACCAAACCAATGCGGTTTGGGTTGGTGCGGTTTTTACGAGACAATACAATTTTTTGTTTCCAACATTAAAATTAAGTTAAAAAGGTAAAAGACAACATATTTCCCGCAATGTTTCCGACAATGTTTTTAATTTCATTCCAGATTACATTTTCATCAAACAACATAAACCAAATTAAAATTGTGGACGAAAATTAAAATACTAAGATTTTATCATTTTCTTCAAGTAACTAACACATAAATACATTTTTGAAATAAAAAGTAAAGAAGAAACTTAACAATAGAAAAAATATGTCATTTCATAAAAGTTTTCATTGTGTTTCTATGAGTATTGGTCTAGGTGAGATTGATTTAATTAGTGTTTTTACTATTTTTTTTTGAAGAAGTAGTGTTTTTACTATGTTGCGGTTTGATTTGGTTCGGTTGGTAAAATGAAAACTGCAAACCAAACCAAACCACGCGGTTGTGTAAAAAAGTGATTCAAATACATCCAAACCAAATGCGGTTTTTTGCGGTTTCGGTTTGGGTTGGTTCGATTTGCAGTTTTTCTATTGGATTGGTTCGGTTTTCAACACTCATAATTTTAACACATATTTTAATTCCCACACCATTTCATTGTTGAATCTGCATAACCTATATGCAAAAAAAATTCATACAAATTTAACGTATAATATAGTTGAATGAAAGGCAGTGCGACATAATTAGAAGGGATCTCTAATTACCCCTCAGAATTTAACGTATGATTGAATGAAAAACAGTGCGAAGATCCTCAATTCTACTATTCCTTATAACAAGCGGGGTTTTCTAATTACCCCTCAGAATTTCTAAACAAAGTTTCCTCAACCAAACCAATACATAGTATGGTTCCATTTTGATATTTACTTTTGTTATGCTTCAGATGCCTATACTAAACATATATTATTCATTTGAAGCTAGTCTTTTAATTTTTCCTGTTTAAGTCATTTATTAAATACAAACAGTATAGAGAAAGCCTACACTATAAATTAATTTATTTTCTTCCATACCAAGCAACAAAATTTATTAAAAAAAAATACACATATTGAATCATTCAGAAGAATCAAAACCCAAATCCAAACGATCTCTAATTTAGCAAACATAGCGTTAGATACAAGCTGAACAAGTAATTAACAAAGTTAAAAATTGAAATGGAAAAAAATAGAATAAGAATGATATAGATTTAAATTATCAATTAAAAATTTAGTTAGATTCCACTAAAATATAAACAATTTACAACAATAGAAACAAAGTTGGACACAATTTTATTTATTTATTTTGACCTTATATTAAGAAGTATTGTATTTTAAATATAACATTTTTTCCTCCAATTTTACCCCATTTAATTATTAATTTTACCCCCACTTAATTATTAATGATTTTTATTTTTTTCATCATTTTTGCGCTAATTAAAATAATATCCTTTGAAATTAATCTCAAAAAGAAAACTATTTGTTTACAAAGGTAAAAGTAAGATATAATATACTAGCTTGTTTTGAAAGATTATACTAAATTAATAAATTATACATAATTAGTGTATTTTTTTAAAAAATTAGGCTTAAATATTACACACGTCCCTATAAATATACCTCGTTTGAATTTTGGTCATTGTAAAAAAATATTATTTTTTCGTCCTTGCAAATATTATTTTTTTAAAAAGTCCTTGGGCTCATTTAAAGTGCTAGGTGGCAGTTTAACACCGACATGACAGCTGCCGACTATACAACTTTTGCCACATGACGCTGACATGACACAATTACCATATTTTTAATATTTTTAAATCATTTTAAAAAATCAGAATATCTATTTTCGAAATTAAAATAAAAACCAAAAAATGATAGAAACAAAAACAATTCCAAAATCATCCTGAAATAAACATTTTTCTTAGTTTTTTTTTTTGTTCTGAAATAAACATTTTTTTTTCTTAATTTTGTTAACTTTGCATATTCTTCTTTTATCGGTGAACTAAAATTGTAAATCAATAAAATTGACCCATCCATTTTAGTACACACAAAGAAAAGAAAATTATACAAAATGAAAATTGATTGCGAAAATAAGTTTTTGGGAAAGAAATAGCCTTTTCTTTATTTTATAATCTAAGTTCCTTTCCATTCTATTCATTGTAATCGATGTGGGACATTTTGAATTTGTCATTACTCAATGTCCTGAATTGTTCATTGTAAGTATATCTTGCAACAAAATTTCCCTCAAAGGATCACTCTGCTGAATTCTTCGTTAAGATAAAATCATCAAACTACAGTGTATAGATCAAAAGCTCCAAAAACACTCCCCCAACTTCCAAGTACCAGAACACTTACCAAGAAGGTATTAAGACCATCAAGCTTCTCCTCTAAACCATTGAATCTGCATTACTAACTACACCACAATGCTACCCACCAAGCTCCATAAACCAATAATGAATACAAGAAAGAGTGCAATGCAATTTGGCATAGATGGTGGTTGGAGAATGGTTGTACTTTGAGTGTTTGAGATTTAAGAATGTTCAAATATCATTGTTGTTTCAAAAAACGACACATCCATAATACTATTCAAGTCACTTTAAGATATGGAAACTCTTTGTAAAAGTTAAAAGAAAATTTGTGATTGGCTTAGTGCAAGTACATATACATACGTTACAAAGACACATTTTTGTATAAATTACACCGAAATTTATGATGTTGCATTTACGGCGTATGTTTGGATTGACATAAAATTTGCTAGAGTCATGGTGCAAAATCATAGTAAGGCAAAAGCTACATTATAAATTTCAAACAAAAGCAGGGCACACATGCATTAAGAAGTGCTAATGAGTGATCCACTACTAATCCAAATATGCACTTAATTCACCATCCATACGTATGCATTTTCTCTAGTACTCAGTTTCATATTCACAAAATGATAGAGTTTGATGAGAAAGAAAAGTTGGAAGGGGAAAAGAAAAACTTCTGTCACTAACATTTTAGCATGAAAACCTGTACAGCAAGTCAACAACTAGACATGCCATTGGATGATATGGATGATGAATATAGGAGACACCCTATCTATGTATATATATTCTTTAAAATAATGTATAGTGTCTGAGGTATGTGTCATATGTCCAAAAATCTCTTCTTCTACTGATGGAGAGGAGAAGCAGCAGATGAACTCATATTAGAAGTACCTTCACCGCTTAAAGATTCATCGACGCTTTTACCATGTTGTTTGGAACCACTGCTGCCTGAGCTATGACCATTTGTTTTGTCATTGGATTCCTGAAGTTGTTCCAACGATCTCACCACCTCGTCAATGTTTGGTCTATATTTTTGTTCTGCCGACAGGCATCGAATTGCAACATGAGCTACTTTAATTGCTTCACGCGACGAGTATTGGCCTTCTATACGAGCATCCATGACTTGAGAAATTTTGCGTTTGTTCATGAGTAATGGCTTGGCCCATGCAACTAAATCATGCTCTCCAGACGGCCGGTTTTTATCCAATACACGTTTGCCTGACATAATTTCTAGGAGAACGACCCCAAAACTGTATACATCGCTCTTTTTGGTTAGGTGACCTTCACAAAAAAGAGAATGGAAAAAAAGGTTAGGAATGAAATTGTATTATTATTTTTTTCATTATGTTGTTGTAAGATGCAACAATCACTATTGACTTTAGACCTTACTATAGAGAGGAGTAGCAGCACATACTAGTTGGGGAGGGGAAGTGTAACTAATGTAGTGTATGCATGGTTCTACGGTGAAGAAACCCGCCGATTTTGAAGGAACTGATTTTGGTCAAAAAAAGTGAGTTGAATGTAAAATGTAGATAATTTAGGACCATAAGACAAACATAACTAGTTTGTGATCAAACTACATTTTAGGACTGAGGTGTCTGGCTATGAAACCACATTTTAGGACTGAGGTTTCTGTCATTGTAAAGTTGCTTATTGAACTTGAGTTAAAATGTAAACAGCATTTGAAGTCTAAATATAATAAAGTAAACTGCAATTTCCAAAAGAGGAAGCTGGTTGTACGTGAGAAGAATTAAATGTCAATTCGAACTGAGTAGAGACCAACTTTTTCCTAGTAGTTTCAGCATATTGAAATCGCTAGTGCAAATAATATATTGGTCATAAATTGTTCTGCACATATATCACTTCCAGTCTCTAATTTCTCATCCACTATCATATGATGAAATGTATTAATAGTAATGCAAAAATAATTTGCTGATACTGGCTTGAATAAAGATTGAGATACCTGTGGCTAAATACTCAGGAGCTGCATAGCCTGGTGTGCCCATTATCCTTGTAGAGACATGACTCTTACCACCTTCTGGTCCATCTTTTGCCATCCCAAAATCTGACAGTTTTGCATTATAGTTCTGTTTGTTAACAAAAGCGAATGTTACAACGCAAGTCTAATTAGTAATCACTCTAATTAGTAAGATCAACGTAATTCACTTACAGAATCAATCAAGATGTTAGAAGTTTTGAAGTCTCGATATATCACTTCGACTTCATCACTGTGAAGAAATGCAAGACCTTTGGCAGAATCAAGAGCTATCTTCATTCGAATTTTCCAAGAGAGGGGCTGAAAGTACGAAGCTCCTGATCCGTAAACATTAGGTAGAGATGAGATCTCGAGGGATTTAATATATTAACTAGCAAAGGAAAGAACTAATAAAACAAATGAAGGAGGAAAGTTAATAACATACTTCTAAACAAATGATTATCCAAACTTCCTTTGGTCACAAATTCATATATCAAAATCCGGTAGTCGTCCTCTAAGCAGTAACCTATCAGTTTCACTAGATTTGGATGATGCAGCTGTCCCAGATAATTGATTTCTGTCTATGAAATACAAGGTTAATGTTAGAGCAACAACCCTGGCTCCAACGAAAACATACTCGAAAAATGCAAACAAAGAATGCACAAGATTTGATCACGGAGTTTGTTCCATTGTGCCTACCTCTCAAACTGCATAGTGGCTGCAGTGGTTTTCTATTATTCAAGCTTAAAGTTACAGATTACAACTTGTGTAAATACTAAAAAACAGGTGTCCTAAACTAATTTGAAATTTTCATAACTTCAAAATGCAATTAAATTCTCAATTATTGAGCCTACATGACACTCACCAACCATTCACTATGTCCCTGATTGCTTTCTTGGTTAAGCCTCTTGACAGCAATAACAAAACCAGTACCTGGTTTAGTAGGAGATAGTGTGTGTTCATCGATCCAACCCTTAAATACACAACCAAATCCACCTTCGCCAATCATACTATCTGGACGAAAGTTCCTTGTTGCGGCTCTTACCTCATTGATAGTGAAACACTTCAAATAGTTGGATTGCAATATCTCACCCTCAGTCCTAGAGCTTAGAAGCACAGATGAAGAAGAGGCCTTTCTGTTTAAACCACTCAAAACATCCTCTTCTCTCCCAACAGCCTTTGAATTCAAACCTGTTTATCTCGGAACAAAAACACAAATTAACTTCTTAGGCCTTATTCTGGCAGTAGTTTTTCTAGGAATAATTTCAATAACATTAATTCTATAATTTAAGCCATACTGTTCTGATTCACGCTGACAATTTTTTTATGGAAAATAGAGGCCAACACAGTAGAAGAAAAGAAGGTACAATAACAATCTTGGTTAAAACCGAGATGTGATTAAGTTTAACAGCATGATGTCAATTGATCATGTCCTTACATATGTAGATTGCGTTAAAAAATTTGCACCCTCTGAACCAGGGTCCTAGTCCTAGATACGCCACTGTCTATGATCACCCCTTAATAATTTCTAAACAAACTTTCCTCACTCAAACCAATAGTATAGTTTCCATTTTGATTGTTACAATTCAGATCATCTACACTAAACACAACATAACTCATCACATAGTATTGTATTCATTAAATAATAAATATACATAAAGTATAGATAATCCTACAACTATTTTAATTTCCTTGATTATATTACAAGCAACATACTATATTATGAAAAAAAATCACATATTAGATCATTCAGAACTCAAATCCAAACAATCAGAATTGAGCTGAGATAACAAGTAAAAAAGTTGAAAATAATAAATAAATAAAATAAGAATATTACCATTATGTGTAGGACTCTCAGCTTTGACCTTTGCACTAAAGCAGCAACCCATCATCATAGAACAAAGAATTGTTAGATCCTTTCTTGTCTCTTGTTAATTTTCAGTTTCAGTGCAACCAGAAGAGTAACTAGTTACTAGAAGTAGAATTTTTCAATTTTTGATGAGGAAAATTTGCATAAGCAAGAGTTTGAAAGAGAAGAAAAACAAATACACACGTGTAAGAACAATATTTTTTCCACACATGAAAGGTTAGGTGCCACCCAAGGGCATAATTGTCAATTCCACCGATTATTGTTTGTCAAGTCAACCCTATATAATAACAATAATAATAATTAATATAATTGTTGAAAAGTATTTGTGTGTTTGAATGGGGTCATATGTCTTATGGGGCACTATGTTAGACCATCGAGAAGAAGGATACAATGAGAATAGGTTTGTCATTGGCTGCTACTTTAATTTATTGTTTTAATATCAAGTTGAAAAAAAGAGATGCGGGCACAAAAAAAAAAGTAGTTAAATATGTATTTTGTCTTTTGTGTCTTAGACTTTGTTTTGGAGTCTAGAGAAAAGAGAAGGGGAGGGAGATTTTTCGAAATTAAAAATACATAAAAAAAGAGAAAAATCTTATATATTTTTTGAAAAAGTAATTTTTTAGAGAATAATAAATTAATGATTATAATTATTATATTTTTTATTTTATTTGTTTTAATTTTGAACTTCAAACAAATTTTATTAATAAATGACAATAAATGCAAGTGGTATTAAACCCACCAATGAGATAAAGTATAAATACTCATTATGTATAAAAATACATGTCACAATTTTACAATGTGCACTATTACTATGACCATATTTTTTAACTAATATATAAATACAAATATTAACGGTCAAAGTTGTATATTGACATGTGTGCAGTAGTTCACTGCGACATGTATTTTAGATCGGAGGAAGTATTATTCAACCCATCCAAAATAAACCTAATGAAGTGGCGACTCTATTGTGACATGAGTGGGGTGTGTGAATTTGGACTGTCTTGTCTCTGTTTTCTCTTCCCGATTGTTTGTTTACGTGTTGGTCATTAACCTAATAAAAATACTAAATAGTGAAAAGCAATCTCACATATTTCTAATTGTAGATAGACCAATAAAATTTTATATTGATATTTAACATTTTTTGACGTAAATAAACTTATTACACAAGAAAGTCTTCAATACAATGTTGTGGGGGTAGGGTAGTCATAATACGTGGGAATAACGTTAAAAGGAGACACATAGTGCTGTGACAAAAGACTCATCTGAATGACACACAACTCAACCAACAATACATTAGCTCTAACTTCATAGTGAGAAAAACCAGATATTCAATCTCCTTCATAGACTTGTGGTCGCGAACAATTCCACCAACATCTAAGCACTCGTAACCAAGGTTTTAAATACAGGAGCGTTACCGTGATATCGGCTGTTACCGTTACGTAACGTCGTTACAACCGTGAAACACTGTTACGCCTGCGAAACCCGCTGTTACAACCGCGAAACCTGCGGTTACGGCCGCGAAACATAGTTAAGGACGCAAAAACTTCAAATTTGTTTCTTCTATTCAGCTTCATTAGTCAATCTTCATTGCTTCCTCTTCAATCCCCTCTAAGTAATTTCACTTCCACTCTTAATTTGGGTGTTGACACGTTATTCTGTAAATTTGTAACAGAGATGAGATGAGATTTTAGAGGGAAAAAATGGGACATCAAGTTGAGTTGATTGTTTTTGTGTGAAATCTGTGTATGAGATTTTGTACTTTAGAGATAAGATATTCGGGTTTGTGTGAATCTGTGGCTCCTTGCTTCTGTTGTGAGAAAGAATTGAGAAAGAAGAAGAACCTAAAAAGAAGAAGGTGAGGTGAGACTTGAGAGTGAGAGGAATTAGACGTAGTTGGGTTAGGTGAGGGAATCCCAAACTAATGAATGCCCACTAACTTTTAATAAAATTTGTGGTTTTTTGGAACATTATGATTAATTCACACTGCGACGACCGCTATAACGCAACATTCGTAACAATCCGTGACCGTGAAAACCTTAACGCGATCGTGACCGCAACCGTTACCGTTATTTAAAACCTTGCTCTTAACCTTCTAAAAAACTAACATCAATATTGAGTTTGAGAGTTCCCTCTAGAGTGATACCAATTTGTTGGTGCAAGCTCTTAGCATTACACACACTGATGAGAGAAAGAGAGAGTTCAGAACATTCTGAACTGTGATGAAGAAATAGAGAGGAGGAAAAGTGTTATTGTTTATGGTGAAAATTGTAAAACTGTTATTGATGATGATACAATATACTTCTTATGTATCAACTGAATACAAACATGTACTTATAGGCTAAGTTGAGTAACTTGCACTACAAGCCTCTAACAAACTAACTAACTAGTTAGTTACTAAGTAACTAACTAACCAACAAACATAGTTGGATTTATCCACAACATAGAGAAGCTTCAATGAGCCAAGAGACACAATGAATGTGGATGTATTCTAATATTTTGATAATAAAAAATGCATTCATCATACAAAGGAAAGGTCTTTTGCACCACTTTATGAATGCACCAATATTGATCTAAAAAATAACATTATAATTTTTGTTAATCGCATGTATGAAAAAACTTTTACGAGAACCTAACATAAAATTTATAAGTTGTAATTGAGCTATTAAACTTTGCTTTAGCCTACTACATTTACAATGTATGACCTGTGCGACAGCACATGTGGAAAGTCTAGTATACTCCTATCCTATTGATCCCTTTTTTTGATTCTCATAAGCTAGGTCATATACTCCTATTGATCCCTTTTTTCATTCTCGCTCAATGCATCTATACTCGTATGTAGTGCTATATTTTGGAGTTTCAGGGGTTAAAAAAAAACCTTGCATTTTTATTTTGTAAAGTTGATTTTTATAAAATGTTTTATTTTTTTTCATTTATAAATCAATGTCATCCAATTGGAGAATGTTAGAAATTTTATTTTTAAGTGTTGATTTCCATTAAATTATTAAAATATAAATTAGTTGAATGATATATATCTTGACATATCATGAAATATACATCTTGTAGTCATGAATATTACACATAACATGGTGAGTATGTTTGAATAGTATACTTTATAGTTGAATAGATACATGATGAGTGAAACTATTGTAACTCTTCACACATAAGAGTAATATATATATTTTTTTAAAACCAATGTATCCTCTATGCGTAATTGTATAAACTAATCTATCTTAATAACTGAGACCTATTTAAGATATTTTCTAACATATGTTTTTTATATGTATCACTTATGAATCAAGGCTTGAGCAAATAATTGTTGTGTTACACAATGTTGATCATTAATAAAAGAATTGTCAGAACATTGAAATCTTACATGAAAGATATATGTCCCCTCTCAACTTTTCTTATAAATATACGTCTATGGACATATGACAATAATTGAATGGAGTTGCATCTCCCCCCACCTAGATTTGAGAAAGAAGGAAAGGAAGATCTCATCCTATAATCATTGATTAAAAGAGAGACATTCAAAAGTATCAAATCAATCTTAAGAGGATGACCTCAAGAGATATACTTAATTCATGGAACTGAATCTTGGACTCACCGATCATGACATGATACTATGACTATGATTTATGTTATAGTTGTGATGTGCAATATATTCGTACATCTAGAGCCTCTTTTGGTTATTATTCAAGGAATCTTCTTTAAATTTCATACACTACTATACCAATCCCACAACACTATATTATAATTATTCAACTCATATATTACTCCAATGATCTAAATAATATGCAACTCTAACCCACACTTTTTGTCAAAAAAGAGTAACACCCACTTTCATATTTATATGAACCAATCTTTTATTCCAATGCTACCAAATCATAATTAGGCTACTTTAAAAAAATTGATGCAACCTACTTTGCTACCACAAGTTCTTCCAATATTGAGTAGAAAAAAAATAAGAAACAAATCCATTCTCCTATTAAACCTTCTTAGATACTTTCATTGAAGATGCTATTATGACATTTCATTTATTTCTTACATATAGGAAACACCACCTCAGTAATTAGAAGAACATTTTTCACTTAAAGATACATTTGGCTCTTTTTGATGGTTGTTTGATGTCGAGATTAAGAGCTCCCCACTCCACTAACTGTGTCATTGGAATTCTGAAGTGGTTCCAATGATCTCACCACTTCATCTATGTTTGGTCTTTTTTCTGAATTTGTAGACAGACATTGAATTACAATGTGAGCTACTTTCATTGCTTCCGACGACGAATATTCACCTTCTATATAATCATCCATGGCTTGAGAGATCTTGCATTTGCTGATGAGTAAAAATCTCGCCCAGTCGACTAAATTTTGTTCCCCTAATGGCCTGTTTTTATCTAATGCACGTTTGCCTAACATAATTTCCAAGAGAACAACCCCGAAACTGTATACATCACTTTTTTTGGTCAGTTGACCTTTACAAAAAATACAAGGAAAAAAATGGTTAGGAGTAAAATTGTAGGTTTTATTTTATTTTATTTTGTTGTAAGATGTAATAATCATTATTGATCACTATAGACCTAAAAACAGTGAAGTGTAACTATTATACTCAAAGTGAATGGTTTTTGTCAAGCTAAGTTTTTTGAAAATGTTCATTCACTATGTACAAGGAATGATCATATGATGCAATATGAAAATACTCCATCCGAAGTTAAATATAAGCAAAAGTGGTAGTTGAAAAGCTGATATATGTGGTTAAAAATTTAGTCCACATACATCAACCTTTGAACTCCCAATTTTGCTTATATTTTATCTCGGATGGAGTAGTATCCAATAGTATCTTTCTGATATTGGCTTGAAAAGGATTGAGATACCTGTCATTGTATACTCAGGTGCAGCATAAACTACGAAGCCTGTACACATTCTATCCAACTCGATATCATCATCACCATTATCGTCTTCTAATCTATCTTTTTCAAACCCAAAATCGTATATTTTTGCATTATAGTTCTGTTTTCAACGACAAAGAATTTTACAAGGCAAGTCTAATTAGTAATCCGTCTATATGTCCAAGCTAGTAAGATCAATGTAATAATACACTTACAGAATCAATCAAAATTTTAGAAGTTTTCAAGTTTCCATGTATCACATTCACTTCATCACTGTGAAGAAATGCAAGGCCCTTGGCAACATCAAGAGCTATCTTCATTCGGATTTTCCAAGAGAGTGGCTCAAAGTTAGAAGCATCTGCTCCATAAACATAAAGTAGATACGAATTTTTCAAGGTTGAAGATACTAATTAGTAAATGATAGAATGAGGAAAATTAATGACATACTTTTAAACAAATGATTATCCAAATTTCCTTTGGCCACAAATTCATATACTAAAATCCGATAGGAATCCTCTAAGCAGTAACCAATCAGTTTCACGAGATTAGGATGACGCAGCTGCCCAAGGTAATTAAATTCTGCCTAAAGTACAAGATGAATTAGTCTCATCATAGTAAATATCAAAATTCTCATATGGCGCCATCTATTTTGCTACAAAAAACAAGTTTCATAAACTAAATTTGATATTTTCCTAACTTCATAATAAAATTAAACGACACTCACCATCCATTCACTATGTCCTTGGTTGCTTTCTTTGTCAAACATCTTCACAGCAATATAAAAACCAGTACCTTGTTTAGTAGGAGCTAGTGTGTCCTCATCCATCCACCCCTTAAAGACACTACCAAATCCGCATTCATCCACTTGACTACTTGGATGAAAGTTTGTTGTAGCAGTTTTAAGCTCATTGAATGTGAAACACTTCAAATTGTTGGATTGTAATATCTCACCCTCAGTCCTTGAAGTTAGAAGAACAGATGAAGAGGATGCCTTATTGCTCAAACCATTCAAAACATCATTGGAATTCAAACCTGTCAATGTCAGAATAGAAACATGCATGAACTAACTTTTATGCCATATTTTTCTACCAATAATATGAGTAGCATTAATCATATAATTTACAATTCTGTAGTAAGGAAAATAGATGAGATTGAAGATAGTCATATCACTAGAAGCAGATGAAAGACCTCGAAAAATTATCAAATAAACTATTAAAAAAGATTTTGAAATTACCAAGTTTAACCGAAATATAGTTTATTATTGAACATTATGCGTAATTAATTTAATCCATGTAGCCGACCAAACTTAGTGGGAAAAGACTTGGATGTTGATGTAGTTTTAATCTTATAATTTAAGTTATATTGTTCACAACTTTTCATTTACATTGATATTTTTTATGGAAAATAGAGGCCAACTCAGTTAAGAAAAGAAAGTACAATAACATTATTGCAATATCATGCAAATCATTGGATATCAAAATATAACTCATCACATATTATTCATTTGAAGCAAGTCTTTTTTGGTGTACTAAAAAAAATATTGAAAAAATAGAGCTTAGATATATAAAAGCTGAACTAATTAATTAGAAAGTTAAAATATAAAAAATGGGAAAAATAGAATAACATTAAAGATACCATTATATGTAGGACTCTCAACTTTGACCCTAAAGCAGCAAGCCATGAACATAGAACTAATTCAAGAACAAAGAACTCTTGGATTGGACCCCTTACAAGTACTATAATCTTTTCAACTTGAAATACATAAGAGTGTATAAGCAACACCTTGAAATGGTAGAGAAGAAAAGCAGATGTGAACGTGTAAAAACAATTATTTTTGTCCTGGCTGCTAGTTTAATTGGTTGTTTTATGATCAAGTTGAAAGAAAGAGAACACAACAAAACCATAGTAGTTAAATATGTATTTTGCCTTTATGAAAATAATAAACTAATTATTTGTGCTTTCTAAAAAAAACTAATTATGTGTGTTTTTAATTAATTTTCCATAGATCGATAAGAAATTATTATTTCTTTGACTCAGATGGATTTTTTTTTCTTAGGCAATTTGACTCAGATCGACAAGAACTTATAACCACACTATTTTTTGTTGAACATGGGACAAAAACAATTTTTTAATTTTTTATAAAAAGCATGCAACTTGTCCCGTGAACATAACTCCGTTGGCAGATGATATTGCATTGCATATGCAAGGGGTTAGGGTCAGAACCTTGAATTCCCCACTTAATCAACTTAGGAGGCGAGTTTTAGTCACCGAGCAACTTGACAAAAAAAAAAAAAACACCACTTTGTCATGTAAGTTGCATGGTTTGGAACCCATGTGGTTTGAACTTCATGTCATTATTTTTAGTTTTGAACCCATGTGGTTTGAATTAAATTGGATAACTCAATTAGTTAAAGTTAAAGAATAAGGAGTTGAAGAATATCACTACAAGAATTCCCTAATTTACTAACCAATTCAAAATTGCATTACTGAGGGATTTAGACCCTCAGTAATTATTGGCGGAATAAACCTTCAGTAACATCCAAAAAACCCTCAATAACGTTATTGAAGAAAAAATCCCTCAATAATTCAGTGAGTTACATTACTGACGGATAAATCCGTCAGTATTTTCAATAAAGAACCTACGAATTATTACTGGCGGAAATATTCCGCCAATAATGTAAACACACATGTCTTTGCTTTACTAAAGGATATAATCCGTCAGTAATAGTATAACGGAATTAAATAATCCGCCAGTACTATGATGATTAGTTTGGACTATTCTCTGCGATGTGGTGGTCTTGGGAAATAGGCGGTCTTGGGAAATAGGCATTGGTTTTTCTTGTTTTGTAGACTGGTTGGTTGGTTTTTATTTTGCTGCTGTTAGAACCTTTAGCTATAGCTTTCTATGTTATTCAGTTTTTTGTCTCAGCAGTGCAGAATCAGGGAGCGCCCAAGGACTGTTTGTGTGTGCTTCCCTTGTTATTTTGCTTTAGTTTTTTGGTGATGTAACTTGCTGCTGTTAGAACTTTGTATTTCTTTACTTTGCTAGAGTTGGTAGTTCTTATACCTTCCTATGCTAATGAAAATTTGTTGATCCAACAAAAAAAATTATTTCTTTAATTTATTTTTATCTAATTAATTTTATTTCATTAGGAAGTGCTCTCCAAAAAAACAGTGGAAATTTAATTTATCTTTTTAATTAATTAATTAAATCATTTTAAAAAAAAAAAAGAAAATGAGTATTACTATCTGATTTTTCAGCCATTACTGAAGGAAAAATCCCTCAACATTGCTTCCTCAAATCATCCCCAACACTATTGACGCCAGTATTACTGAGGGATCATTTTTGTCACAAAAGCCTCCAGTAATGTGTATTACTGAGGGATTCAAATCATTACTGTGGGATTTATTTTGCCAATAATAACTAAAATTCTTGTAGTGTATGGTTTAAACTTGGACGAGGGAGAAAAACCAATCTAACAAATAATCACTAAAGTTTGCTATTAAAAGAATTTGATCATGACATGGTACTATGATTAAGATTTATATTATTAACATGATGTGCATTATATTATGACATTATAACATTTCATTTAGTTCTTTCACAAAGGAAGCACCAGCTCTGTATATACTCTATAAAACAATGTATATTGTTTGAGGTATGTGAAGTATGTCCAAAAATTTCCTCTTCCAAGTACTTTTGACTAGGAGACACATATGAACTCAAATTAGAATTACATTCTCCACTTAAAGATTCATTGACTCTTTTTCCATCTTCTAAAACATTGCTGCTTGAGAAATGAGCATTTGTTTTGATGGTTGGATGTTTGATATTGTTGAGATTAAAAGCTTCCTACTCCACCAGTTGTGTCATTGGAATCATGAAGTTGCTCCAATGATCTCACAATCTCCTCTATTTTTGGTCTATATTCTGGTCTCTCAGACAGACATTGAATTACAATATGAGCTAATTTCATTGCTTCATGCGATGAGTATTGGCCTTCTATACAACATCCATGACTTGAGAGATTGTATCTTTGCTGTTGAGTAATGGCTTGGCCCATTCGACTAAATTATGTTCCTGAAGCGGCATGTTTTTATCCACTGCACGTTTGCCTGACATAATTTCCAGGAGAACAACCCCAAAATTGTATACATCACTCTCCTTGGTTACGTAATCTTAACACAAATGACAATGAGAAAAAGGTTAGGAGTAAAATTGTAGGTATTATGCTTTATTTGGCTTGAAAAAAAATTAGGTACCGGTGTCTGTATGTTGAGGGCCCATATCCACCACATCGAAGTAAGGAATATTACTATCTGATCTACCTTTTGCCAACCCAAAAAAGGATAGTTTTGCATTGTAGTTCTGTCATTCACATAAACAAATTTACAAATTCAGTCTAACTATTATACGCTCCATCTCGAAACTTTGTAAAATTAATGAATCTACTTACAGAATCAATCAAGATTTTTGAAGTTTTGAAGTCTCCATGTATCTTTTCCACTTCATCACTGTGAAGAAATGCAAGACCCTTAGCAGCATCAAGAGCTATCTTCATTCGGATTTTCCAAGTGAGTGGCAGAAAGTTAGAAACCCCTGCTCCATAAACATTACGGAGAGATGAGAAAAAACATGATATAAAAAAGATAATAGTAGAAGCTGTAACCAATGATTAACAACATACATCTAAACAAATGATTATCCAAACTTCCCTCAGCCAAAAATTCATACACAAAAATTCGGTAGCTATCCTCTAAGCAGTAACCAATCAGTTTCACGAGATTCGGATGATGCAGCTGCCCAAGATAATTGATTTCTGCCTAAATATCAGAATTCTCATCTGTCATAATCTATTTAATTTGCTAAAGAAAACAAGTTTCATAAACTTCAAAATGAAATAATAAAATGACACTCACCAACCATTCATTCTGTCCCAGTTGGCAGCTTTCTTTGATAAACATCTTCACAGCAACAACAAAACCAGTACCTTGTTTAGTAGGAGCTAGCGTGTGCTCATCGATCCACCCCTTAAAGACACTACCATACCCACGTTCATCCACTTGACCGCTTGGATGAAAGTACGTCGTAGCAGTTTTTAGCTCATCGAATGTGAAACACTTCAAATTGTTGCATTGTAATATCTCACCCTCAGTCCTTGAAGTTAGCAGAACAGATGAAGAGGATGGCTTGTCGCTCAAACCATTCAAAACATCCTCTTCTGTCCCAACAGCCTTTGAATTCAAACCTCCTGTCCATGTCATAATAAAAACATGAACTGATTTTTATGCCATATTCCGACAACTATTTTTCTACCAATAATTTCAATACCATCAATCTTTTTGGTGTATTAAAAATAAAGAACTTTAAGCAAATTGAGCTCAAAATAATGTTATTAAAAAAAAATAGAGCTCAGGATATCAGCTGAACATGAGCTCCACCAAATGATGAATTGTTCGGGAGAATTTGAGTTCAATTACTAGGTGGAACAATTCTTAGACAAACTTTACATACTTTCAGACCGAACTCCGGATTACTAGAGCCCTTTTCCTGGAAACCGGAGGATTAAGATAAAAAAAAAATACCAACTAAACTAAATAATTTGAAAGTTAAAAAAATAGAAAAGGGAAAAATAGAGTAACATTAATGATACCATTATGTGTAGGACTCTCAACTTTGACCCTTCCTCTAAAGCAGCAAGCCATGAACATAAAACTAATTCAATAACAAAGAACTTTTGGATTGGACCCCTTCTTGTCTCTTGTTAATTTTCAGTGTAACCAGAAGAGCGCAGCTACAAGTACTATAATCTTTTCAATTTTACATACATAAGTTTGTATAAGCAAGGCCTTGAAATTATAGAGAAGAAAAGCAAGACCTTGAACGTGTGAAAACAATTATTTTTTTCCTGGCTACTCTAATCGGTTTTTTTATGATCAAGTTGAAAGAAAGAGAAGAGCCACAACAAAAGCATAGTAGTTAAATATGTATTTTGCCTTTATGAAAATAATAAACTAATTATGTGTGTCTTTAATTAATCGTTCATAGAAGATCGATCAGAAATTATTATTCTTTGACTCAGATGGATAAGAAATTATAACCACGCTATTTTTTTGTTAAATACCGGACTAAAAACTTTTGACCGAAAAAAAATAAAAACGGGACTAGAAACAAATAAATATTTTATACAAAGACGGAGGTGCGTTGTTTGAACTTAATCATGTTAACATTGGTAACCAAAAAAAATCATGGTAACATTGATCAAACCATTAGGAATTTCATTTGGAGAGGTGCTAACAATAAAGCTATTCGACCAAAGTATCAAGGTTGATTAGGTATTAGAACAAGAGAAATGAGCCTGCATCTCCTTTATGCTATTACTAGGCCTACTGATTCTTCCACTTGGTCTTCCATCGTCCGTGCATAAAATTCTCTCAAAGCTGGCTTTTCTTGGCGTGCAGGTTCAGGTATCTCTTCTTTCTAGTATTACCCTTGGAGCACCCTTGACTACTTAGGGACTTTGGTACCATATGTTGACATCCATGACATTCACTTAACTGTCAAAGATGTCATATCTTCCATCAGCCCTCATACTCCGGTTCGTTACACTTCCCTTCCTCCCATTGTGTCCAACACCATCAATAACATGCATTTTAAATTTAATGATGCTATTAAAGATATATTTATCTGGTCCATTAATAAAAATGGTAGCTACACTACAAAGAGTGGATATTGATGGCTGATTTCTCATACCATCCCAAACCATAACCACACTTGATATTGGATTTGGAAATTAAAGATTCCGGAGAAAATCAAATTTCTCATATGGCTGGCTTGTCATTCTTCGAACCCCACTCTTTCTTTGCTTAATCATAGGAACATTTTAGCATCTTCTACCTGTACTAGGCGTGGCCATCATGAAGAGACTTTTCTCCATTGTGTGCGAGATTGTGAATTTTCAAAAAATATATGGTATCATTTCGATTTCAATCATCCATCTTTCTTTGATTGCATGGTCCCCCATGATTGGCTCAATGCTGACCTTATAGGTACTCATTCCTTCACCTTCGCTGCCATCATTTGGTGGGCTTGGCGCCACCGTAACATGATGTGTTTAAGCAAAGATAACTGGTCTCTTCACCATTTTGTTCTTAATTCAAAGCATGGTAGCAACCTTCAACAACTGCCTCCCATCAACCTCAGTAGCGTGGAAGAGGAAAAAATTATCAAATGAAATCATAACAATCATTCTAATGTAATCCTTAATGTTGATGAAAGTTGTCTTGGCACCTACTAGGGCTGGTTTTGGTGGCCTCTTGCGTAATTATGTTGGGTTCTATTTGTCAGGATTCTTTGGTTTCATCCAAAATTCAGCAGATATTCTCCAAGCGGTGCTTTTGGCAATTTACCATGGTCTTTTGCAGGCAAAAAAAAAGGCAATAACTGATCTTGTTTGTTACTCTGACTCTTTGCACTGTATTAATCTCATCAAAGGCCCTCCAATGAAGTTTCACACTTATGTAGTGTTGATCCAAGACATCAAGGAGCTCATTGGTCAAATTAATGTTACTATATGTCACACTTTAAGAGAAGGGAACCAATGTGCAGACTTTTTGGTCAAGCTTGGAGCTTCCTTAGATATCGATCTTTCCTTTCGAGCTTCATCTCCCGAAGGCCTTCAAAGTCCTCTAAGCATTGACGCAACTGGAACTTTTTTCTCTAGAGTGTAGTTTGTTCTTTTGTTCTCTTTTTTTTTTTTTTGCTTGCTTTGTTTAGCATTGTAACTAGAAAAATTAAACCATGATATTATTTTTAGTTTGAATGCATTTTTCGGGTTCATAACTCAACTAGTTAGTGTTGAGGGGTAAAATATTGGCGGTCCAGGTTTAAACTCGGATAAAAAAGAAAAACTAATTTGCCATTAAAAAAGAATTTAATTGCATTTTTACCCCTATTTTAAATTAAATATTAAATTGTTAAGTTTTAGATTGAATAATTAAATTATTAAACTAGTGAAACTTTATGCTCTTTTAAAGTTGTTCGAAACACGTAACGTGAACTTTTGCAAGAAAGCAGAGACTAAAATTGATAATAGAGTATTCAGAGGGGCCAAAAATTAAAGAAATTTTTTAAAGGGAATAAAACAAAAAAAAATTGCTCTTTTTTTCTTTTTTGTTCTCAAGTTACTATTTTCTTTCTTGCACAAAAGAATAATCATGGATTTATATTTTTAAAAAAATTAAAAAAAAAGGATTTTTATTTTAAAAGACCTAAATACTTCTTTCATCCCTTAACTTTAAAACTTATCAATTTGATCCTCTAAATTATATTATAAAACTTTAGCATCGAAACCCATACTTTGCATAGTGCTATGAATGTATCCCCAGTCAAGCCTATCATAGACCTTACTAAAATTGATCTTAAGGGAAACATCACCAATATTCACCTTTATTTTTCTCGTCATGTAATGCATGCTTTCGAAAGCTACAAGTCCATTGTTAAATGGAACGACCCTAAATGAAATCGGATTGATTGAAAAATACATATTTATGGAGGATGCATTTCAAACGACCGATGACCAACAGTACTTTCGATAAGATCTTATAAACAACAAACGACATTGCCCTCTAATTTTACAATTTGGAAGCAATACTATGTTTGTATCATTTAAATTCAGAGGAAAACACCATTCTTTGAACCACATTGAGTTTGCTCATTGGCTCCAACAACGCTCTTGGGTTAAAATCACATATGACACACCACAGTTCATGAAGCATAATTGCAAGTAGAAGCAACAAGTCTCGTGTCTCTTCTGTTTTCACTATGCAGGACAGCCTATAATAATCGATCTAGAGAGACATTTAAGAAAATCAAATCAACCTTAAAAGGTTGACTTCAAGAAATAAGTATTCACTCGTTGGACTTTCAGACAGACATCGAATTATAATGTGAGCTAATTTCATTGCTTCACTCGATGAGTATTGTCCTTCTATACGAGCATCCATGACTTGAGATATTTTGCGTTTGCTGGTGAGTAATTGTTTGGCCCATGCAACTAAATTACGTTCCAAAAATGGCCTGTTGTTATCTAATGCACGTTTGCCTGACATAATTTCCAGTAGAACAACCCCAAAATTGTATACATCACTCTCTTTGGTTAGGTGATCTTCACAAAAGAGACAGAGAAAAAGGTTAGGAGTAACAATAATTAATTTCCTGTAGATTTTATGTTTTATTTTGTTGTTGGTAAGATGTAATAATAATTAATTCATTAATTAGTATGAGTAGTGATATTTGTACAACTCTTTTGTACAACTTTTATGACAACTTTGTTTTTCTCTTTTTTGATTGGTCAAAAATAATAGAGAGAGAATAAAAACATAATGTAAGTATGAGAGAAAAAGTTGTCAAAAAATTGTTATAAAATGGTTGTACAAATATCATTTCCCAATTACTATATACCTAAATATAGTGAAGAACAACGACACATACTAGTCGGATAAGCATGAATTTGATCTAAACTCTAAATACAATATAACCTGTTATTTGAACATCAAAATACAGACACTATATGCGACACCATATATGTTTAACTATTTCTCTCTAATACTTTTAATCCTCTACAACATATGCATATCTCAAAAATACAAATAAAAATCAAAGAACTTTGTATGTAACATCAAAGCATAATTTCTCCGTCCTCGTGAGCTTAACTCAGTTGGTAAGGACAATGCATAATATATGCAAGGTCCAGGGTTCAAACCTTGGCCACCACAAAATAAGAAGCATAATTTCTCATAAAGAAACATGCATTTGCCAATATTGGCTTGAACAAGATTAAGGTACCTGTGTCTGTATACTCAGGTGCTGTGTTAATTTGATTTGAGTCCATATCCACCATATCGAAGTGGGACATATTACTATCTGATCTATATTTTGCCAACCCAAAAAAGGATAGTTTTGCATTGTAGTTCTGCCATTCACAAACAAATTTACATACTCAGTCTAACTGTTAAACGATCCATCACTAAGCTTGTAAAATCAATGAATCCACTTGCTGAATCAATCAAGATATTCGAAGTTTTGAAGACTCCGCGTATCCTTTCCACTTCATTGCCGTGAAGAAATGCAAGGCCCTTAGCAGCATGAAGAGCTATCTTCATACGGATTTTCCATGAGTGACTGAAAGTATGAAGCCCCTGCTCCATAAACATTGATTTTGAGGGGTGTAATATACTAACTAGTAAGTAAATGAAATCAACAAATAAAGAAATTGAAAAAAATGACAATAACAGAAGGAGGGAAATTTAGTAACATACTTCTAAACAAATGATTAACGAAACTTCCTTTCGCCAAGAATTCAAGTACCAAAATCTGGTAGTCGTTCTCTAAACAGTAACCAATCAGTTTCACGAGGTTAGGATGACACAACTGCCCAAGGTAATTGATTTCTGCCTATAGTACAAGGTCAATTAGTCTCATAATCTATTTTGCTACCAAAAATAAGTTTCATAAACTACTTTGATATTTTGGTAACTTCAAAATAAAATTAAACAGCACTCACCAACCATTCACTATGTCCTTGGTTGCTTTTTTTGTCAAACATCTTCACAGCAATATCAAAACCAGTACCTTGTTTAGTAGGAGCTAGTGTGTCCTCATCCATCCACCCCTTAAAGACACTACCAAATCCGCATTCATCCCCTTGACTACTTGGATGAAAGTTTGTTGTAGCAGTTTTAAGCTCATTGAATGTGAAACACTTCAAATTGTTGGATTGTAATATCTCACCCTCAGTACTTGAAGTTGATGAACATAATACCTTTATGCTTAAACCACTAAAAACTTCCTCTTCTCGTCCGACAACCTTTGAACTCAAACCTGTCCATGTAAAAATAGAAACATGAACCAACTTTTATAAAATATTCTTATGGCAACCATTTTTCTACCATTAGAAGAAAAGAAGGTACAATAACATTATTGCAATAAAATTAAGCATACCAGTAAAGCAGCAAGCCATGAACACATAACTAATTCAAGAACAAAGAACCGTTGCATTGGACCCCCTTCTTGACTCTTGTTAGTTTTCAGTGCAACAAGAAGAGCACAACTACGAGGTAATATTATTTTGTCAATTTGAAACACATAAGTTTGCATAAGCAATGCCTTAAAATTATAGAGAAGAAAAGCATATGTGAAAACAATTTATTTTTGTCCTGGCTGCTACTTTAATTGGTTTTTTTATGATCAAGTTGAAAGAGAGAGAACACAACAAAACCATAGTAGTTAAATAATTAACTAATGTGTGTTTTTAATTAATCTTCTTTATAAGACCGATAAGAAATTTTTAACCACATTATATGGGACTAAAAACAAATAAACATTTCACAACAACCACACCACTTCGTCATGTAAGAACGTTAATATAGAAGACTAATAATGATTTTTCATTTCTCTGCACTTAATAGTGTGTGGTAAAATGGGAAATATTTGAAGTCTTATATATATTTTTCTTTCTCTTGGTTCTCAAGTTACTCTCTCTTTTTTGCACAAAAGAACAATCATGGATTTTCTTTTTTAATTTTAATAAAAAATGGAAATATTGTTTTCGAAATATTTTGTTTAAAAGTACTTTAATACTAAATAAAATATATATGTTTTTACAATAACAAA
>Ga0315913_1001609_pt1 | contig 25211 bp, 14 predicted proteins | sample MpolsnodulesMG_FD_207736 | JGI IMG/M metagenome (GOLD analysis project Ga0315913, IMG submission 207736) | Medicago polymorpha root nodule microbial communities from Los Angeles, California, United States - small nodules | ecosystem: Host-associated > Plants > Roots > Nodule | place: USA...
TAAATATGATAGATTTAGTTAATATTTGCTCATATATTGTACCACATAACATGATTTTTTTTACTTATATTAGAAACCAGAGGGAATAGTCTTTAATATCACATTGGTACTGCTGCACACTAATGCCAGTATTTTTTTTGAGGAATATTATATTAGATTTACTAGAGGACGAACCTTGACAGTTGACACATCTGTAATGCTGCTCTCCCATGTGACCAAGGTCATGGGTTTCAATCCTGAAACTGCATCTCCCCTTGCATGGGCACAAGTTGCATACATGTACACCCTAGACCCCACTTGGTGAGAGCCTCGTGCACTAGGCTGCCCATTATGGTAGATTTACTGATTTAGTCAATTTAAAGCATTTTGATGCAATTTCTGATGCACCCTCTTGTGTGTTCTAGGAATACAGATGTCTTCAAATAGCCAAACACTAATAAATCATAAAACCCTTCCAAGAAGATAATAAATGCTTAGGTAGGGGTTTTAAGATTCAAGTCAGTTGACACAAACCTGTAAGGTGGAAATCCTTCTACCCTGGACAGTGCTGCATAAAAATACAGATTTGACTCCTTGAAAGTGAACTCCCCAGTAAAGAGAGAGAGAGAGGTAAGAGATTTCAACTATTGACAAAAAAGAATGGTTGATGCTACAAGTATATAAAAATTTGATGATCGATTTATTAAAATCTAAGCATTGATTTTCTCATTAATAGTTGACATATTTAAATTTTCTCTTTAAAGTGAATTACTCAGGCAAATTCTGAATATATGCTGTGGATTTAATTACTACTGCCAGCATAAAAGAGTGACATCCGATCATATCTCACTAAATAGATGCTTATGCACGTATTTTAGGAAATAACATAAAATAGTTTTACATACATCCAGTCGTATTTCACCATTTAGATATTTGTGAACAAATTTTAGAAAATAACAATATGATGCAACACAACGGTCAAATATGATTGGCACACATGTAAAAATAATATCAGCTAATAGTGCTTATTTATTAAACTCATACATTAGATAGCAGAACATACCTTTGACAAAGAATACGATGAAATAGAGAGAAAAGATTCATATTCCAAATAGTAATAGTAGTACAAATATCCTAGAAACTACAAAAACTATAACTGCTACTTCTAATGAGATAAAGAAGTCTGCAATCTGGCAGACTAATATACTTTGAGATGAGCCAATGAGCTGCTTCTGAGATCAAGTAATTATAGATTTCGATGTCAGTGTACAACAGAATCTTGCCACAATAAAGTGAAGAAACCATTAGTGAACCCTATATTTTCATGGGAAGCCGTATAACTATAATATGTACCGAAACTACACAATCAAACCTATACAAGAAAATAATGCAGATCTGGTCTTCATTTTCATATGCTTTATAGGGCCTTTTGGTCAAGTCTTTCATTCCAATTTAAGCATCGAATCAAGCTATGAAACCAATCACCTGTTTGGTCAAACTTGTTAACTGTTGGAAGAGGATGCTGACTCATAGATATTCGTATAGAATCTCCTCTTGAAAGCTGCTGCCTTTTCTTCCCATCAAATGAAACCCAGGCATTGCTTCTAGCATCCTCTGGAATCTGCTAACAATAAATTGTATGTTACTCAGTACCATATCCTAATCATAAAACCCGCAATAATTAAACCATTACTTAGCCTCTAAATTCCAAATCATATGAAAGAAATGACTCCCTAAATTTAGTTGTTTTTGTAACTGTGTGGTATTAACCATGTAGCTTTTTCCAATACATGTTTGAGAGACAGCAAAGTATAGCTAAGGAATGGAAACATTTGCAGGCATATAAGATGCATAATAAACAAACGTGTAATTGTGGAAACAAGAACAGCCAACGTGATATGTTTACTACATAGAGAATGATAACTTCACCTTTAATTCAAGTTGAGCAGAATCTGGAAGTATAACTGGTCTAAATGAGAGTGAATGTGGACAGATTGGAGTAAACAGCATGCATGGAACATTTGGATGGACCTGCAATTTCCATTTGTCATTAAGAAAGAAAACATCAACAAAAGCAGTTATTAATTTGGGACAACTTCACACTTACTGTCCAGATATCATGACATTGGGAGATAATAATAGAACTTAAGTTGTAATAAAGAAATTATATAAGGTGACTTGTACAATGTTTCAACGACTTTGTCGTTGGCACGGCAATTCCTCAAAAGCTGGCTTGTTTGGTAATCCATGAGTGGAATAAGAGTTTATTGTATGACATATTCTGAGTGACTTAACTATTTCTACAGATGTTTGTTATTTCACGTTTCTCATGATAGAAGGGATGTTAGAATAAGAAGCATAAAAACTTATATTTCTTTAAGGGATAACATAATGTGAGTATGGATTATATGAAATATCTTTTAGGGGAAGAAAAGAAGTAAAAGATTACTCTATTTAAACAAGTTCTTTATTTCACAAAATGGGGCAAACATAAAAGAGGGTGACAAAGATGGAGAACTATGTTCAGGAGCAGTTATCTGGAACTCAGTTAGCATTATTGACCACTGACATTTGCAAAGTAGTAGAGAAATGATTGCTAACTAGTGACTAAAATATCACTAGTATAAGCCTCCTCAGAACATAATAAAGAATCTCATCAAGTTATCTTGAGCTACCACATGTAGTTCAATGCGGTAAGAGTAGGAAGACACCAACAAAATGTTCAACAACTCTGCAGAAAGTGCAGGTGAGGAAGGCTTGAATAAACCATAATAGCTCAAATTTATAATCATTGCTTATCAAAGTATTCCAAGGCAAAGACAACTAGCCATTCCATCTAACTAATTCTTATTCAGTGATCGGTATAGGCTCTGGACAAATACAACTATTTGACAAGCTTACCATAGAACCTCCAGCAGCTGTAGAATAGGCAGTGCTTCCGGTAGGAGTGGCTATGATCACTCCATCACCTTGTACCTGAAAGATATAGCAATCATAATATATATATAAGGCACAACACTGCCTCAAAAAGCTGTTAAGAGGTGTTAAATTAGAATATTGACCACTCTTGTTATAGAATATAATATATGTTTACAAATTAGGAGTGCAGACAACAAATACATAGTCAAACTCACCTTTGTTATAAGTCTCTCATGTTCATAGCATTCAATCTTGGAAAGGTACGGATTTGAACCCCGATCAACAACAACTTCATTGAGAATATCAAATACTTTCCCTGGCACAGCTTTACCCTTACGGAAAATTTCACATCGGAGACGCATTCTGAGAGTGATGTATACACCATCTTGTTTGTTATTTCCGTGGATGACATGTCGTAGGTCCTGCTTGTAGTCTTCAAACTGAAAAAGGAAAATCAGAATAGAAGTCAAATAAATGGACAAAAAGATACTTGCATTTCTTTACAGTGAAATAAATGATGGGGTTGAAAAACATACACTGTGAGAAGCCAGAAAACCGAGGGAACCAAGGTTAAATGACACAACAGGGGGAACAGCACCTATAAATAGATTTGAAGCATGCAATATAACGCCATCTCCCCCTAAACATGCCACAAAATCTACTTTCTCGTGTAGATCACTGAATCAAAAGCATTAGATGTGTTACAAATTCATTTAATGAAGCAAAGGTTTTAAAGAAATAGGGAAAAGTAAAGTAATTGACATAATTCATAAACTCCAGTACCAGGCATCTTGAGTATAGAAGGTCTGTATGAATCCAAATCCGGGAATTCTAGCAAATATATCATGCACATCAGGTTCCACGAATACGTTCATTTTCTCTTGGTTATATAGAAAAGAAGCAACCTGAGGATTAGATAAAGAAACTCGGCTGATAATGAATTTAGACAAATTAATTACAAAATTCTGAATAAATACTCATATATAGTTTCTATAAGAATCACAAATGTACGAAGAGGTGTTGGAATACCAGTCAAAGTTCAGAGTTAAATTTGCCGGTTCCTGCATTGCCTAACATATTTGATTCCAAATATTATTTCATTTGTTACTGAAGGAAGAGACTATATTGTCTTTGTCTCTAGAGCATTTTTAGTAATGAAAAATATTTATCCAAGTATTTCCAACACAATGCTCTGCATAAAACCCATTCAATCCATCTTTTATAGTTTCCATCTACAATCCTATAAATGTCATGAACTTCATTCTTTTACTGTTGCAAAAAACCCAAGCCCCACATAGAATCATGATAAGATCTGAAATGAGTTTATTAAGAGTTAAGCCCAGTATAAAAACCTAATATGGTATCAGAATCTACCGATTCAGGCAGCCCAGCACCCACCATTTATATCCACACATTAATCCCAATAGTGTTGGGCATATGAGGGAGTGTACTGGAAAAAACCCAAGTCCCACATAGGATAAAGATAAGGCTTGAAATGAGCTTATAAAGAGTGGCATCTCTCACCTTACAGGCTGGCTTTATAAGGATGAGTTAGGTCTAATATGAAAATCTAATCTTTACAGGTTGATATTAAGCTCTCAGACTTCTTTTTTAGGACAAATCCTTAAAGGTTATGAAATGGGCAAACAAGATGCTACAGATTATAAATTAAAATTGCTTTGTAATGTTCTTTCGTAAAGATCATCAAAATATTTGATGTTGGGGATTAAAATAAAAAAATAATAATTTCTTGAATCATAAATAGCTCAAAGAATGATTTTAGATAAAGGGAATGGAGAACACTGTAATATAACTGTCTTTGTAGTGCTTATAAGGCTTGGGCAGTCCTCACTTTACAGGTCAATTTTTCTTTTTTGAAAAATCGGTATCCGGCCCAATGACCGATTAATCAGAGGGGTTCAATCCCACCGTCCAATTGCGGGGGGGATTTAAAGCCACAGCAAAGCTTTATATGGACTATCCCCAGGTCTTGAACAGTCAAGCTCAAGGACAATTTTATAACTAGCTCAAGGACATAACTGCTTTTCCTAGTTTTCCGGCAGAATTTCAGTGACAGTTCCATTAGCTCCCATTAATTTCAATGCATGTTGGGAATAAAATGAGGAACATGCATTTGCAAGCATAAAACATCACAACTTTTATTTTTTAAGGAAAAACTTTACAGCATTAACATAAGGTTAATAGAAACTTCAGTTTATATGAACCTTATGTTAATGCTGTAAAGTTTTTCCTTTAAAAAAAAAAGTTGTGATGTTTTACGCTTGCAAATGCCTGTTCCTCACTTTAATCCCAACATGCATTGAAATTAATGGGAACTAATGGAACTTTCACGGAAATTCTGCCGGAAAACTAGGAAAAACAGTTATGTCCTTGAGCTAGTTACAAAATTGTCCTTCTGTTTAAAATAAATTTAATAGAGACTAAGGGTGTTTTAGTAAAATACAAGTGGGTGTAGCTTGCTAATTTACAACTTAGTGTTTTTAGGTGGGTGTAAATTAGCAGCCCCCTATATATATATATATATATATATATAATGTTGATCAGAGATATAATAACAAAGCAGAAATAAGTTGCATGGAAAGTAGTGCCAAAGCTCAAAATTTGTTGTTTAATCCTTTTTGAAATTTTCTATTTAGCGTCTTCATAGAGCAACTATCACCCACCCTAAGCCTCTCCACCTCGCCACCATACCAAAACATATCCCTCCATGTAACAAAATATAATTGTTTTGCTAAACATTAATGTTAAAAACTTTTAATAACTTGGGTACTGATAGGAGTCTAAAAAACATTACCTCTTTAGCTTCTTCCATGAGGTGCTCCCCGGGCTTTTTCAACAATAACACAGTCTTTGGGGTAGATTTCCACATTAGCATTTGTTGCTGAGTGCTAGGATGCGTGAACGCCAAAGAAGATTCGGTCACCTTCTCTCTCACACAACAAAATCCATCTGTCCGTACTAGGAACATCTCTGCTTTTTTTCTTGACTGCAGCCTTACAACTCCAGTTGAAGATGCACACATGTCTCCTGCAGTGAATCTCAAGTCTTCCCTCACCTTATCGTCATCGGTTAAAATCCTTTGAGAGTTAGTTGCATTATCAGTATCATTGACATCAGTCATGCGATACATTTCTCTTTCACTAAAAGCATTAACTGTTGTCCTAACAGAACCGGAAGAATTCATATTCGCTAACTTCCATTTGTTACCAACGGCAATCTGAGCAGACCCATAGGAACTTTCTGCTGGGCCCGCAATTTTAGGTTCAGGATTATGACCACTGTTGATAATCACTTGCCCCTGCAGTCTTCTATTATGGATGCTCCTTGAATCTTGCAAGCATCCCAACCTTTTGACCTGATTACTGGAACAAGAGGGTTTTGAACTCTTTTTACTTCCTAAAAATCTGGACATCTCTTTTTTGGAAAAGGCATCCTGAGGTGGAACTTGAGCGTCTAAAGGGTTGGTTTTGCTGGAGAAAGTAGGAAAATATCTTTCCCCAACATCAGCAGTATCTTGTGATGAAGCCTTATCATTGGGAATAATTCCACTTAAGGCCCCATTACGTTGTGTTTTTTCATTGTTCTTATTTGGAGAGGTACATTCAAATGAGTCAACAAAACTATGTATTGCACCTAAACCCTCTTTCAACAATGCAGTATCTTTTTCAAGGGAGGATCTCTCAGCAGGCTTTAAGTCCTGCAGATTCCCAGACCCATTTGTATAATCTGATAATATGTCATTGGAAATAACTGCTTGATTAGAAACATACTGCAATGCAGACGATGCAGAGTGAGCCATGTATTCCCTCCATCTGGAAACCATGGCAGACGTTCTCCAAACTCCTTCTTTGCTGTGCAGATAGATTGGCCTTCTGCTGTTATCTGAAACAAGAGATGCAAACCTCTCAACCTGTTCCATTTTAGGCGCAGTCCCAACTTCAACTGGAATTTTGACCAATTCAATACTTGCAGATGAAATAGCATCATTAAGAGCAGCTTGGTAGAAATTATCTTTTACAGTCTCTTCTCTAAGATCCACAATAGTTTTATATCCTCTATCCAGAAGCCACTTGAGGCCTTCTTCTGTTACCTGCCCACCTGTCCAAAAATCAACTTCCGATTCATTGGACAGTGAGTCCTCTTTGGAACATGACAAATATACTGGACTCCAGTTTGCAAATAGGGTAGGACACGGATCCTCTTCTGTGCGAAGAAAACCGGAATCATAGCATACATTCTTCAATCTCTGAACTTTCCTCCACACATCCAAACTTCGATCATCACCAGGAATTAAATAGTTCTCAAGAGCAACATGCAAGCTCTCGCAACACCTTTTCATCTCGCCTCTGAAAACAGCGAGTGGAGGGAGGCTTTCCTCCACCAAGCCAACCCCAGAAGCACGGGAGGGGGACATAACGGAAAATCTTCCGGCAAGAACATCCTCCCTCCCATTTTTTACAAGAGCAACCATACATCCAAGTACAGAAACAATTTTATCTTCTAAAAGAGGTTTCTCGTGGGATGGAACATCTTCTGAAACACTACATTCACCAGTAAAAGGGTTACATAAAGCATCCATTAATGCAGAATGAAGGGTCTCAGAATTTCTAAAAATCCTACAATATGCTTCCACTTCAGCAATATCACCTGGAACTGGACCAATCCAAGGTAACCGCGATGCATCATGAGATTCAATGGACTTCAAGCTCTACAAACAAAAGCATTAAAAAAAAGTATTCGACTTATATGAGATTGTTTGTTACGGATTTAATAAAAAAGTGATTTTTATACTTAATAATAAAAAGAAAAAACTGTAACAAACAGACTGAAATGTATAATTTTGGTGATTTTGACAAGAATTGGGTTCATCCAATCCAATCAAACAGTAATAATGATTGAATTGAGGGAAAGCTTAATTACCTGAGAATCCAAAGCGAAATGAAAGGAAGAAGAAGCAGCGGTAACGAGGTGTGTAGTTCTTTGGAGAGTGAGCTGAGGCTTCTTCAACCGGAGGAGGATTGTGGAATTGTCGGAGAATGCCACGTGGCAAGCGCAGAAACTATTACATGCCAACATCGGTGGGTGGGACTCGAACCAAATCTTCTACTTGTTCGTTTCTTTGATTTTGGATTTTGATGCTATTCTTGTGATGTGATCATGTACTTGTTGTCTTGTTGTTAGTAACGTCACTTTTTGTTTTTTATTTTTTCAAACCAAAACCAAAAATACAAACAAATATTTATCATCATATCATATGATGACTACTAAAAGATTGTTTGTGAAAAAACAATCAGTTAATTATGATAAGTGTAAAATATAGATCGAATGATAGATCGATCACAAGACATTTGATATATGTTGGAACGCGCTAAGACACATGTCTTGTTAAAATGGTTAATAAATGTTATCGTCAACACTTATCTTTCAAAATGCATCTTAGCATTTAACTATTTACAAAATCTTTGTATTAGTCTCAGTTATTCGTGCTAAGCGATATCAGTCTAGTTATTAGACTATTTAAGAATCACCAAAGAAAGTATGTATGTAAACACTAACAACTCATGTTTCTATTCTAATATGCATCTTAGCCTCTTAGGATCCAAGCATTTGCCTAATATTAACGTCGAAGGTACATCATTGGTAAACTTGTCCTAAAATCTCACATGCTCAATACATGACAACATGGTGTGGCCACACCAACAAGGATGTTTTCAGCTTCGTGTCGTAAAACCGCACAAATATAAATAATAATGTCAGTCCATTCGTGTTAGGCTTCAAGCTCTGATCATGTATGTTCTACTTTTGTAGACCATGACATGACCAATGGAGTTTTGCAATGAGTCATGGCTGCTATAATGGTTTGCAATGAAAGCCTAAGCAAATGACTGTATTTTTCTTTATAAATAACCAAATAGAGCATTTTATACTAAGAATAGATCAAAACCAACTTCCCATGCGACTTTGTTGACGTTTTTAAATATATAAGAAAAAAGATTTTAAAAAGTTACATTAACAGAAAGTATTAAGACAAAGTGCTGCATTGACATGAATCAATCACTAACCAACACTGCAAGCTAGCAATAGCCGATAGGTGGTTAGGGAGTCAGGTGGATTATCTGCTAAGGAAATCATAACAAAAACTTAACTGTCACCTAATGTCACAACTCACAAGCACAAACAAAGGATGACGAGAAACGCATAAAGGAAGCAACGAGTTTGTTTATGTGAAATGACAATAGGTTGAAGGAGGCCTTGAGATCGATAGGCATAATTTTTATTGGTTATCATGAAATTTGGCAGCTGGGCTAATGAAAAAGGAAATTTGGCAAATTTGAACCTTATAATCCATATTACAGGTGAATGTTCCAGTAAAAAAGAAAAATCATACTCGTACAATTAAATAACGCTATATCTAATGGTTGTGATAGATGGTGCCGCCATCCATAGAGAAGCAGCATTAAGACCGTTAATCGTCTGCCAATGCCACTATCACTAATAACAACTAACAAATCTACTTATCTATACCTAAATCTCGACTAACATTCAAAGGATATTTAATTACAAAATAGTAACAATAAACAGGAAACAATTTGACAGACAAAATAGAGGGGATGAGTAAATTACTATTAAAAAAACCATGACAGACATCCTACTGTGAACATCCCACTCTTGTTAATTAGCTTGACTGTTCAAGGCCTGGGGGAGATGTTGGCTGAAGATTTGATTTGGTGGGAAGACCAGAAGACTGTTTTTGGGACCTGGGCCTTTCTTCTCCCTGCAAAGGAACAAGCTTCTCGGGACCACAATTTGCTCCTTCCAACTCAAGTTCTGGTTTTCTCTTCGCCTTCTTTGTTAAGACCCCATCAGCAACACGGACATCGTCCATGGAACTGCTTGAACTTCCCTTTGCTTTTTCTTGTTTTACACCATTCGTGGGACTGGGGACCCGGACAGCTGTGCTCGTATTAGATACAGACTTGTTCGTTGAAGTAGAAGCAGTGGTAGATTCTGGAGCTAGTTTCTCTTGTTGGTTCTGCTGTGATGAAACTGAGCCAGAATCAAGTTGAACGCTATCCTCTTGCCTTGATGCCAACAACTTCTTCCTCTTAATTTTTTCCTGATCCTAGCAACACAAGTAAACCAATGAGATCAACTAAAAAAAAAATTTGTCCTGACAAATACCAGATTCTGGTTATCACCCAGGCATAAAAAGAATCAAATGGTATTTTTTTTCCATTGCTAATTAGGTTATTTAGGTTTTTCAATGTCTTCACACTATCTTATCGACAAAACATATTACTAAAATAAAATTTCTACGTTAAAATCAAGATAATTTAACTCCTTTGTAATAATACATGTTGTTCTGCACAAAGTAGAGTTTGTGAAGCAAGACTAAAAATGAAATCAACAATGTGGCGCCATGGAGGAAGCGTCAATATAACTTTCCCAAACAGAGGGGAAGGTCTAACTAAAACCTTCTTTTCCCATCCAAACATTCCCCAATAGGTATGATCTTATGATCCAAGTATCAACCCTACAATCTACTAACTATACTTGGACCGTCATTTGATTTTGGGTAAGATCTACTACCTTGAATATCATTCCAAGCATGTGTAGTTTCCAACGAGCCAGTGCCATATTTAAAAAATTTAAGAGCAGGGGAAGGTTTTTTCCATCAGAAGAAAGAAGGTAAGCTTCGCACAATTGTTCATTAATACTATTAAAAATCCTTATTCACTGCAAAAGGCGTACCTTATTTTTTGAGTGTGATGCTCTGCGCCTCTCTTTTGCCCTGCAAATTCCCCGTTTGATCCCATGGTTGTCCATGTAACCAGTTGGCCATAATTCTGCAAGCTGGTAATGACAGGGAATTGGAAAGGCTAAAAAATATAAATATATGTTTATAGAATGCAAACAGATTAACTTAGACATAACACAAACTACACATTCAGTACAGACATGCGCATGCATACTATCAAGTGATAAGTAGCATGAATGTTCATTGAACAAGAGAATTATCCATTGGAAGGAATAGAATTGACACTTCGGGGAAATTCCAGTGGTGAGTACTTCTTACACCAATAAATTCTCAAAACAAATTGTGAACCATTTTGCTTTCAGAAGGGGTAGGAGGGGTTTTATAAGTAATAATAGTCAAATAAATTCTTTTATGTGGAAACAATACGTAAGTTTAGCTTATATGAGAAGGCATTAAGAAAACAAATAAACTTTTTTTTGGCAAAGGAAAAAAAAAATAAAAACTTACTGAAAGCAAGTGAAGAATTCAAAAAACCAAGTTTATTAACTTTTTGCCTCAGCCAGAAGACACAAGATGAGCAACCAAATAGAATTTCTAGATCAATAGGATTTAGAAAATTTGAATTACCTCGGCATACAACTTTCTGATTTGTGGACCTGCATTTTCATCCAAGCCCTACAGCCATTGCAAACATGGTTCAATAATTTTTATCGCACACAACAGAAATTTCACAATAAGTATCTGTAGCTCTAAACGTACATCAACAAAAATGTCATAGAGATCACAAATCTTCTCTTCCAATGCAGCGTCCATACTAAAATTCCTTTTAGTTATTGGTTTTCCGTCAGGACCAAATTCTTGAACATCACCTGATGCTCCCGCTTTCTGCTGTTGCTGATGTTCCAAAAAAACACCATACATCCCAGGTTAAATAACCAACACATCCCTTAAGCAAAAATATTTCTGAAAAACTGTTATTAAACAGTGGAAACATTAAAATATGTAGGAAATGTGATTGAGTATTATAATTACAAGAAGCAATGAAAGTGATTCATCAGTAAGCTTTCCATATTTAGTGTTTGCACTGCAAACACAATTGCATTGGACCCATTAAAAGAAGCGCCCAATAGAAAGAATGACAGAAAACATAGAGCGTGATTGTACTAGCTTATCTTGAGGAAATAATCACTTTCTTTTCCCTGCTTCCTAAACGAGGTTTACTATTTCCCCTAAAAAGCACTTAGCCAAACATAGTATGAATTATCATTATGATGGGAAGAACAAAATCAATAATGAAGAACCAACAAAACTAAACAAAGATGGAAAACGTGAGTGTATCATAGGATGCTGGCTGATATGATACAACAACCAATTTATATGTGCTATCTCATGCAGTGACTTTGGAGGCATTATGAGCTCATCAGAATTGAACATGAACTAAAAGAAAGTGTGTTGTATGTCTACCAATCTATAATAGGAAATGATCTAACAAGAGCAGCTAAAATAAACCTTGGACTCCAAAGTTGGGGCCTGCATCTTAATCATATCAACAACTTCCTTTTTTATCCGTTGAAACCTATCATCATCATCCTGCTTTGCTGACAGACCCATACTGATCATTATTTTTAAGTTTCTCTGCCATAGGAAAACGTTGTATGAGAAAATAAGTAGTTTTAGGAATTAAGGGAACCTAAATATACCAAACATGCAATCAATAGAAACAATGAATAACGGTTAGAGAAACTACTCAAGATAACCATGGTAAATTACAGGCAGGGTTTTTATTCCTCAAAAAATACCATTTTTATAATAATGTCATAATCATGGCCTCATAGCCACATCATATTGAAGTGCTCAAACAGAAGAAAAATTTAAGCATGCATTTGATTATGTCAAGAATGTATTACTGAAAGAATAACTCCACTATTCAAGTCATATTCTAACAATAAAATCACTCAATACACAATATAAACTAAGAATGCAAGTGGTTAGCTCAAGAATGTTCTACTCAAATCATATCTCCATTATTCTAAAATCATATTATAACAATTAAACTAAAAAAAATTATACATATTGCAGCAACACTGAGCAGGGGATTTCAGAGAAAAACAAGCATACTCAAGTCTCAACACCAATAACTTTTGGACTGAAACAGTATATGTCGGCTCAACACCAATAACTTTTGGACTGAAATAGTATATGTCGGCTGGAAGAGGGGCAGGGGGAGACTAAAGTTGGAATCGGACATAACCAAGACTGAAGGGTTATTTGTGTATATTTAAGAGCTGCAATACCTTTAATGTTCTGAGTTGCATCAAGTGCCCAAGAATACTCATAAGACGGTTAATTAACTCTTTTGATACTTTCCCATGGCTTGCCTGTTGCCACAAAAACATACAGTTAATATTATAAAGTTCAAATCCCTTGATCAAAAAATATATATAAATCTTATATATATATATATATATATTCTTAGAAGCATGAAATTTAGAAAGCAACATTTGTCAATACCGCTAGTCTGGCAACTTTAGCAAGCTTTAGCTTTATTTCTCTAGGCAATCTCCTTTTGACTGCCTGGGATGTATTATCAGCCTCTGGGTTTTCCGCTGCAGGGGGCCTTGCTGTAATATTATTCAAAATGAACAACAGAAGAAAAGAAAGGCAAAAAAATAGTGTTAGCAACAAACTTCCCAAACTTATCTATGTGTGAAATATCAAGTTTGAGACTTACACTCTGCGACCATTTTCTCTAACTCGCCAAGAGCCTTCTCAAGCATTGAAGATTTTGGCCTAACGCTAGACCCGTCTTTCTTGTGCATGTATTCAGATTTCTGCATAGCATTCAAATAAACCCATGACTCAGACAGGAACTAATAAAACAATTATAGTTCCATGCATAACAATCCATAATCCATATGCACAACTTTCATCATCATTGTTCAAATTAGATGGGACAGGTAAATATATAGTTCACCAAGAGCACGACAAGAGTATAGTTTACTAAGTCCTTTCCATTATTTTTAAATATAGCACACCAGCCCCAATGTGTGTCAGATCAGTATCCCTAAAATTAAGTGTCTATCATTTTAAATGAAACATGCGATTGGTTTAAATCCTTTATTAGTAATCAGTTGAGGAATTTAGTTCAAATCATCTTGGAGTGAGTAACTCCTCTCTGTTGTATATTGCAAATGAATCATGAGGAATATTTCAGTCAAAGGAGGAAGTATACTTTCAATTCAAAGTCATCTTTAATTTTTGTGTACCCTTTTATTGATTGGCTCATAATTGGGGGAACTTGGTTCATTTCATCTAGCACACAGCATGTAGTCCTTTAGTGTCAAAGTAGAACTTTATCTCAATGACAATGTAAAGTGGTTCTGCAAAGAAAAATTATGATTTGGAAGGCAGTTCCTGAAATCATCATGGGGCCCTTATGGTATGAGACGAAGTGTAGGAGAACCCTTTTGTTTAATACCAAAAGGAATATGAAATAACCACAGTGCAGAGGACCTCCTTTATCGGTATTTTTTTTTTCAAGTATTCTTAAAATCAAATTAAAAAAAAAAGAAAAAAAAGGCGCAAAAGAGCCAAAGAAATAAAAACTTACCGTTGCTTTGGTAGTACGTTTTCCCACAGACAGGTTAAGATCCGGCAGTTGACGCCTACCATTTTTTTCTTTCGACCGACTGGTATTTTCTAAACCATCAATACTCTTTGAGGGTTTTACAGGTTGGGATTTGGATTGTGCATGAGCACCTTTTTCATGGTACTTCTGGTGAGTTGCATCAAATGATCCACTTGTGTTCTTAGATTGAAAAGCTCCTATCTTCTTATCAGCATCTTTTGCTTCTGACGTGGCAGCAGGAAAATCATCACTTGATGTTTTCAAAGAGACAGAAGAGACCGATATTGGCTTAGTATCAGCAGTTTTTTTTTTTGAACTAATCCCATAGATATCCAATTGATTCTGAGGTTTCAAGTCTTCATAATGTTCACCAGGTACAACCAAATTCTGTGAGGAATTACACACATTCTTCGCCTGTATGGAAGTTGTTTTGCCAGATGCTACCTTGCCCACTTTTACATGTTTATTTGATCCAGGGACATTATTATTTTCATCTGGATTCTTCACTATATCTTTTTTGCGCCTTTTCTTTGGTTGCTGGTTGGGTAATACAGGAGGTTCATCACTTGTAAAATAGAAACAAAAAAAACAGAAAATCAATAATAATTCAAAATTTTAGGACTCAACTTATTTACTACAATCTTCGACTATATAATTCATTAAATATGTGCAAAATTTGTAGAAAAGTGTCAAGGAAAGAAGAGCATTTAGCTGTGAACCAAGATGATAATGTCCAAATGTTGTCAAGAAATCACTTGCAATACAATATTATTTAAGGGTTAAATATGTTTTGATCTCTAAAAAATCTGGAAGAAAAAAATAAATAATTGACTTTGGTATCTATGAAAATTTTATTCATTTTCAGTCCCAACATTTAGCAAGAATAGTGTGTTTTAAGCCCCTGTCCTCTTATCGGTGACTAAAAGCAAAAAAAATTATGTATTTTTAGGATTAAAAACGTATAAAAAATTATAGGGACTGAAATCATATTTCGTTAACTTTATAGGGACCAAGAGTATACCTAACTCATTATTCAATTATCTAACAAAGACGATCACTTCGATAGGAATCTCAAAAATACAAAATGTTATAAAACGGTAACAATAGCCAACCTCAACAATTAAACAATATCAACAATTAAGTAATTTGGAAAGAAACCTTTCTAAGATTTGCTTTAACCAAAAGAGGTTAGCAAGGAATTAAAAAGGGAATGCTCAGAACAGATTTTTTCAAACATTATAAACTTACGTGCGTTCCAATTTCCCCCTATTTACAAAGAATCCATCATGTTTGACTTTGGAATTATCAACCTGGAAATATTCATCCTGCAGAATGAACAGTTAAATAATTTATTAAAGTGTTGTATAAGCCAAAAAAAGTCACAAGGAAGAGTTATGTTCCTATATATCAAGGTGAAGGAGTACAAACAAAAGTACCAACCAGCTCAGCGTCGTCTATAAAAGAATCTTCAGTATCATACTGATCATCATCGGGAACATCAGGCAGATCTTCGTCATCACTGCTACCATTACCCTGAAAAAGATTCAGCATTCAATTAGTTGACATTCGTGAAGCTACAGATTAATACTTATTCGAGCATCTACAATTCAAATCAATGGTTCAAAGAACAAATTCAGGCTTACTCAGCGCATACAATAACAATCTCCAGCAAGTAATATAAACATACCATGTAAAGGCGTTCGATCTTCTCTATTACGGCACTGAAACGGTGTGGCTGGGCTGGATCATTTTCCTCAACCTCAACAGGTTGTCCCTAAGAAATATCGGCATAGACTTGTCAAAATAGTGAAACATCACGCCACACATAAAGATCACGTGACATGCCGGCAAAATACAGCGTATTTACAAGTATCCACTAACTACTAAACCTTACGTCACAATACCAAATCATAATCAAGTTGTATCGACTAATCTACATATAAAACTGAACTTGGAAAATTTTCAATTTTCAACATCAAAATGCTCATATATGCAAATGTGCACTGAAGAGGAATATAATCGGTACTCTTATTAGATCATTTTACTTTGATTCAACGGAAATAACACTGAATCAAAGAACAGATATTAAATTAAACAGATAAACTACAATTCAAAACAATAAAATTGATGTTAGATAAGAAAATTCAAAGAACAAAAAAAAAAAAACTTTTTACCCCCAAAACAAATACAAAAACCCTTAAAAACCCAAAATTCGATCTAAAGATTATACTCCACTACAATGCACACGGAAATCCAATCCAGAACGAAGTAGAGTGAAATTGACTGAAAAAAAATTAAAATTCTTACCGGAAAAGGCTCCGGCCGGGATTGTTGAGAGGTGGAAGCCGATCCGTTAGGCTTGGTAGCGTCTTTCAGCAGCTTCTTCCATGATACTATGGTGGTTTCACCCGGCCGGAGCTCCACCGTGAACATTTGCCGGTCACCTTTCTTCACGAACGACGAAGAAGCCTTCTTCTCTTCCTTCATCGGTACCGAATTTATTGAAACCGATAATTCTAGAGAATTAAGGTGTTACATAGAAACGCTGAATTGAAAATTGGGAGAAAATTGAGTATAAGACCTACATGAAGAACGAGAAGAGAATTGCGCGGGATTTGAAAATTGATTAACGAAAATGAAATTAAATTGAAAAAAAAATTGACACTGTGTGTTCAATGGTGGTTTTAAGTTTTAACTGAAATTCGAGCTAGCTTGTAAAATTTTCCTGCTTTTTCTTTCCCGAGAAAATACCAGAGGAGAAAGGAAACAGATCGGGTTGTGTCTATGGACCGGGTTGTACCCGCCCTGGATTGAAACCAAATTCAACGGGTTTTATGCTTGGTTTAAAATATACAAAAAGAGAAATAATAATGAATAAATTTAGTCAAAAAATAAATTAATAATGAATACTCCTTCCATTTTTAAATATAAGCAAAATTTACTTTTTTGGTTCATTCATTTAATGGTATATGCCGTTCATAATATGGACCACATGCATCATTAAATGAATGAACCAAAAAAATAAATTTTGCTTATATTTAGAAACGGAAGGAGTATATGTTATTCTTTATCTCTCTCTTCTCTCCTTCTTAAACCCTATCTGTCACCCATTTCTTCTTCTTCTTGTCACAGGGGCGATTTAGGGTCAATTTTGACCCAAAAATCACCCTTCCGAGTTGTTTTTCCTTATATCCTAATTGAACAAATGATTTCACATATTTTCTGTTTTCTTTCGTTTATTTTTTGATTTCGTCGTCTCTGAACGACTCTGTTTGTTTTAATTTCCCGTCTTTGTGCGGTGTGTTTTTTATTTTCCGTCTTAGTGCGGTGTTGATTTGATTCAGGTTGAAAGATTAGCTTTGAGCAAGTGCAGATTCGATCAATGACAATGACTTTGGCGTCGTCGACGTTGCAGATCCGGAGACATGAATATTCAGAGACTTTAATATAGTCATATTAGTCATATTTGTAAGGATAGGTACTTTGCCTTTTTTATGCTATTAACATGGATGTTGTGAGTTTGTTCACAAATTCATCCTTTTTGTTTTTAGCGAATTTGTATTGTATCGATGTACTCCATCAATTTGAATGAATGAATATCGTTTATTTTTGTCAAAAAAAATGTAAGAAAAAAATGAACATACTTGATATAGATATGTTTGTGTGGCCGAAATGAACTACCAATAAATAAAATATTGTTTATCTATTACTAATGTACGGTAAAATGATCTTTGCGCCGCTCAATTATTTTCCTCTATTATGGTTTGAGTGAAGATGGTGTATAGCGTCTACCTTATCATTTTTCATCATGTTACAATCGGCTCGTCCTGATCCTCAAACCTTCACTATGTCAATTGATGCTTTTAACTCCAAATCACTTTCGGTCCAAAATCGGATTCTCCCATAAAACACTTTCAACCTCAAATGAATTCCACCCCAAATTTTGATTCTCCTCCAATAAACTTTTGATCCCACGTACTATTTTAAAGATTTCTCGAGTTGATCGTCCTCCACCGTCTATGGATGTTGTTGATAGGGTTGTCATCTTGACTGTTGACACGACATGCGAGCGCCCATCGAAAAGAATAATGAAAACGTTGTGTTTTGACTACTTTATCTATCATTGTTTTGAAATTTATTGCATTTGTTGGTGTTTTTCTCGTTTGGTGAAAGACACTCTTGAGATGTTCGTGAAAATTCCCATAAAACCAACACGCCAACAAACCATTGCGTGTGTAGAGAATCTTGTGGCCGAATCTTTTTTTTGTTTACTCTCTTACAGTCAATTGGTTTGTGAGACCATTAAAAGTTGAACCGTGTCTGCAGTGAATACAATTTGTCGTAACTAGTTAAGTGTTAAAACTGTGGTGTATCATATCTCATATGTCCAAGACCGGCGGAGGAAGCGATTGGTTTATCTTTTATTTTAGAGTAAATGGTCATTATAATCACTAACTCTGCACCTCGATGTCACAAATGTCCCTGACTCAAGATTAAATACAAAGTAGTCCCTGAATGCGCACTTCCGTTATCAGTCTAGTCCCAGACGATAAAAACTTCTGTTAACTAATAAGGCATCAAATGTGTTGTGCTGACAAGGTGCATGAGGTGTCACGAAGACTAAAGTGAAAATAGGAAATTATCACTTTGGTCCCTAAGCCAAGAATCAATATCCCAAATTGAATCTGAAATCCCTAAATCTCTAAATCCCAAATTTAATCCTCAAATCCCTAAATCACATTCAATTTTCCGTTTTGTTCAAAATCAAATCTTCCAATAAACACCAAAAATCGAATCATATGATGATGAATGTTGGTGCAAACTCCTCCTAATATATTGTTGCTCATTCGTCAAAAACTAGGTCATCTTCCTCAATGAAGTTGTCTTAAGCATATACAATAAACAAAAAGAAAATATTGAAATAGTCATTAAGGTCACTGACTGTGCATATTTAATATCAGTTAGGTCACTGACACTAAACACTTATTGTCACTAAGGTCCATGACAAACTATGGGTTTTAAAATGGTCATTAAAGGACCTTAATGAAAGTAAAATCATGCTTTGTTGGCAACATGTCTTGAAGATGCTGTCGTGAAAAAGATGGCCTTGGACAGGAGCCAAGATCTCCACACCCTAGAAAAGACATATGTAACCTTCTCATCTCATATTGATCATCAGGATCCTCCACCCCCTATTTAGAGGGCTACATAGGTTGACTTCACTAAGAACTGTCCACCAGGATTATGTACCCACGATTAGACGCCTACCCCATCTAAGCGAGCACTCACACAAACTACAAGGAGCAACTCCCAAACAAAAAAGGGTATCCTCCACTTAAGGTCCTAGCGCCAGTCACAGTCATCCCAACCCACTATCAACTCACCTTGTTGTTGGGACATCTGAAACAACGTACCAAAACTAACTCTTAAGAGGGTATTTCGAAGCCAGAGATCATGTCAGAAATGAGTCGACATCCCATCTTGTTTTTTACTGTTAGGATTAAAATTGATAATGACAAAAAACACAAGAATATTCATTCTCATTCAAATAATGCCTCTTTTACGATGTTCCTTTTTTTGTGCATGTTCTCAAAATGTGCATGTATAAATTGATAGGTTACATCATTCAACATTGCTAAAAACGTAAATGATAAACTTTTGGACAAATTCACAACATTCAAATTAATATCATACAATGACAAAACATCTGCAAATAATATGATAAAATTAAAGTGATTTGAATACTCGTGACTCTAAATCTGCAACTTTGACGTTCAAATTATTGATCTTTAAACATGAACCAAATTAACACTATAACAAAAAGGAAAATCAAATAATATTGCACAAGATGGCCAACAACACAACATCACACTCGACTACAAAATTATAAAGAAAAACAAATTTAAATCTGTATGAAAACTAGGACAAAAAAGGTTTTTTTTTTCTTCTTTTCGCTAAAGGATAAAAAAGTTTTGATACTTTCAAAACTGATTTATTTATAAAAAATAAAAATAAAATATTCTAATCCAACCTAAAAAAAAAAAACCTTCAATTACTGCGGTATCAAATGTTATCTTCTCGAGTTCCCTCCTACTTCAACTTCACTGCTTTTCTTCACTAAATGAAAGCAGCTATGTCCATTTCCACCACCTCCTTCCTCTTCCTCTCATCACCGTCACTACCACCTCTTAGCAGAACTCCACAACCCTCGTTCTTCTCTTCTTTCAAACTCAAACCTCTCATCCTCCAAACTACCCCTACCTCTCGGCGCAACCCATTCTTAACCCGCGCCGACGACGGAGACGTCGAACCCGCAGGTCCCGACGACTATGAAATGGACGACGATGAAATGGAGGAGGTTGACAACAAAAAAGACTTCGACATCGAGTACGAAGCCAACGGCGATGTTGACATTGCGGCGGTGCAGAGTACGGGTTTCGTTTCTACGCAGGGTTGGGACCCTGATACTCTCGTTGATTATAGAATTAATGAAGATGAGTTTCATAAGATTAGTTTGTTAGACTGTGATTTCTTTATTCGGAAACCTCCTGATCCTGATAATGATGTTTATGATTTTAGAGAGGTTGGTGCAACCCTTTGGATTAAACTTAACCTCTTTTTGTTGTTGCTGTTGCTGATTTAATTGTTTTTTTTTTTTTTGTAGATGTACGTTACTCCTCCGGATACAGATGTTTATTCAATTCCAAAGGTTCTTGCACCAATGCCCCAGAAGGTAAATTTTATCTTCAAATAATGGTACTTTTTGAGATTGACTAATTGAACTTATCTAGTGACATAAACACTTGTGACACTGTTTGAGACAGCTTATGGAAACGGCTGAGGACATGTCCATGTGTTGTTTTCAGCTTATATAAACTCTCCAGGATAGCTTATGAAAACAGCTTACAACTTATACGAAGATAGTCTGACTTTATTACGTCTTTTGTTATTGACATAAGCACTCATGTGATTAACATTTAAGCTATAAACACTTAGTTATGTTGTTCATCCAAGCAAGCTCTTATTGTATAATATTGGTATCTTATCATGTATGTTGGGGAAATTTTTGCTTATATGCTTGTACAACATTTCCCCCCCCCCAAAAGTTGTTGCTTTGAATATATTAGTATTTCTATTGGTTTTGCTTGTATACATATATCAGTTCCAAATTTAATGGCTGCTTTCTGTTTTCTCCAAATCTGTATGTAGTACATTAGATGCGTGCAAAGTGATTTTGGATGTGACAATGTTACAGAGCCACCCATCGATGCACGTCGAGATCCTCTGTATAAATCCGAGAGGGAAGTTGAGAAGGTATGGGTTGCCATTGCATTTTAAATTTGAATTCCTGTGTTTCTCTACAACTTTGTCGGCTTGCCGCATAACCGCAGACAGTCAAAGACATTAATGTCTTAATGAAAATCTGTGATATAAAATGGATAGTTATCAAAGGATGAGTATACATGTAATTGTAATGTAACTGCTTTGTAGATCACACGATTTAGAGTTTGTCTCAGCTCTCAAGAATTGTGAAATATTAGTTACTGAACAATCTTCTTATGGAATCTTACCAAGCAATGAGCTTTCTTGAGTTTTACTTTTCACACTTCTAGGATAAGGAATGTGAAGTTTTAGGATTTAGAAATACTCTAAGGAAAGTGAGCTTATAATATAACATGCTCATATTCAGTTCAATTTTTCATAGAAAAAGTAAGAGTCTTTTTGTTTCATAAAATATTTCATGCTTTCATTAATTAAAAATACAATACCCCATTGTTTTCACTTTGCTTCTGTTTTGAAAGTTTTACGTGAAACATTAAAACCAACTTTATTGGTTCCTGCCGCATTACAGGTATTCTTGACAAAACACTACAAAAATCGGAGGCTGGGAGACCCTGAGTTTGTCCTGGATTTTGAGGAGATTTATGTTATTGATTCCAAAACTAAGTCTATAACCAGAGCCAAAGTTCTGGTAAGGAATTGTTAGTTAATTTTCAGTCTGGTTGTGTTTAGAAAATTATTTGCTGTTTGTTTCCTTTCATAGTAGTCATGCTTTCAGCCTTGAATTTGCCTTCTGTTTTAATGTTTATACAATATCTTTGTAAGTGCTAGACAATGAATTCATGGAAGATGCACTGTTGCTTAAGTTTAAAAATCTTGTATAGCTCTAGAATGTTAGCTGAAATTCTGGAAAATACCATCACCTACTGATAATGTTTTAAAGAAATAAAACACTTTGCATGGTTGTCAAACTCTCAAGTTAACTTGTAGAATTTTACAAGTGTACGGCTCTGGTGTCAAATTTGAGTTAACTCACTTAGGAAAGAGTTTGTTTAAACTAGGGCAGACTTGCTAGTTCGAGGACAATTGAACAAGTCTAACATTATTGTTATTTTCCCCATACATGTCTAAAATAGCAATGGTTCAATGCTTATTCTAAACCCAAAATACAACAGCTGAATGAAAAGGCAGTTCACAAAACATGAACCTCACAATTTTAGCACTCCACTCCATAGATGTATCTGAGATCCCAACATGAACCCATCCATCTATCAATGCGGTAAATGATGTTGTAATGAGTCTCAACCATATAGCTCTCAATATAAACTATGTCAAATGAGTTGTGAGTTTTGTGTGTGAGTTGGGACCCTATCTTGTGATTTATGAATTCGTCCATCTATTTTGAATCATGATGGTTTGGGTTTTAATTTATCAATTTCTTATAGAATATTTGTTAGAATGTTGAATATTTACTATGCAAACTATGTTTAGATACCATGATATATTTTTAAACATTATTTTTGTATCAAGTAAAAGCTTACTTGCTGAGTCTGCAAATATTCCACGAGTTCACGTAGACTCTCAAGTTTAACAACATCGCTCTAGTTGACTTTGTTGGAATGAGAAGAGTTTAACAACATCTGCAAATATTTATGATTCGATGCATGATGTCCCTCTTCCCATCTGTGTGTGGAGGGATCTGGTTACACCAGTACAAGACTTCAACTCTTTCACAATACCTCTGCATGGGAGTTGATATTGTTCTTTTAGGTGCAACTTTATTTGTTGGGTCTTTGATTGGTACGTGATTTATACTAATCATCAGTATGCCTTCTGTAGGTAACAGCTCCAGGAGGGAGAACTAGAGATAGAAAGAGCGACTTGCTTGTGATAGCTGATAAGGGGAACTCATTCAAAATAATACATATGGTGATTATTTCTTTCCTGAATCACTTGTTATTAATCTTTACATCACACCTCTGATATGCCATTTTATATGCAGAGTGAAAAAGATGATCCAACAACTGTCATAGAAAGACGAGAGTGGGCCCAATCCAGAGAAGAAATGGAGAGACATCTAAGAAAGCTAAGAGACTTCAGCACTTCAAATTGGTTTTGATTGATAAGTATGCATTCAAACATTGCCTCATGATTGTGCCAAGCATGATAGGTAGTTCCATCTAACACGTCCCATGTGTATACTGGCAATTAAACTCAACCTCCCATTTTTGACATTGTGTGTAAGTTGCTGGATCTTTGTATATCCTGTTGTAATTTGTTAGAGACGCGGCTTGTTGAAATCCAGTGATCTATTATGATAGTGACCTACAGTTGAATATATTTTAAGTCAAGGCATGATCAAATCTATTTGAGCATAGAATTGAATAATTTCGCATTTTCAACTGTAATCAGTGAAATGCAAAATTACAACTGAGAACAAATATAATCCGGTTCATTTTCACTGAATAAATTTTAAAGAAAATGGTTTTATGAACCGAACCAAACCATAAACCGGTTAAGTATATATATCTGCTAATGAAGGCATGTAATCACAATTCACTTGTTCAAACTTCAGACCATTGATTGTAACGGTGTGGTTGTTTGAGACGGGGTAGACATTGGGAAGGTGGTAACTGAGATTTGAGAAGAAAGTGAAAATAGGGGGGTTTCACTTGGTTGACTGAGTTTTGGTGACTTTGATGACTAAGTGTATTTAGTTGCTAACCAATCATTCTCTTATAATTAATATTAATAACAGTGATCCAGTCAGAAGTAGATTCACATTATATGCATACAGTGTCAGTCGTGGATTCACATGATATCTATCCATATCCTCAGCTTTACATTTTCAGCAATTTCTCAAACATCAAACACATCTTTAAAAGCAATTCTCACCTCGAGTGTTTGTTTATTGGACAAGGTATCAAATTAAAAATAGGGTTAAAATGTATTTACCCCTCTGTAATTTGGGCGAGTTCCGGTTTATCCCCCTGTAAAAAAAAAAGTTTAGATTCCAACCCTGTAAAATAAGATTAATTGATTTTAGCCCCTGAACCATGTGACTGTGCAGAATTGTTGACGTGGTGAGCTGAGTGGCATGCTGACTGTGCATATTTGATTATGTGGCATGTTGACTGTATAATTAATTTTATTTTTCATTTTTAAAAAAAATAAAAAAATTTGTAAAAGTTAAAAAAAAAATCAGGATTTTTTTTTATTACAAAAAATAATTTTCAAAATTTTTTAATATACCTTTTTCGAAAATTCCAAAATTTATAATTTACGAAAAATATATATTTAAAAATTTTAATTTTCCATAATTTTTTTAAATTATTTTCGAAAATTTTGAAATACATATTTCAAAATTTTTATTTCGAAAAAAAAGTTCAAACTATTTTCGAAAATTTGGAAATATATATTTTTCGAAAAAGAAGTTTTTTAAATTTTCTCAACAAAAAAAAATCTGGAAAATATTTTTATTTTTAAAAATCTGGATACAAATTTAATTAAAAATTTAGGAAAATTCAGATTTTTTTTCGAAAATTTTATTCCAAATTTTTTTTTTACTACGTGTTACAGATTTGAGAGTATTTAAAAATTGAGGATAAAAAAAATCTGGAATTT